>SL_3KL_010_SEDDRAFT_10000876_pt1 | contig 26514 bp, 24 predicted proteins | sample SodLakKL_010_SED_2_FD_10381 | JGI IMG/M metagenome (IMG submission 10381) | reverse complement strand
GGGTTGATGGTCCCTTTTGACGATTTTGAAGAGGCTGTTGAGTTCGCCAGGGAACTTGGCAAAAGGAGGATCGGGCTGGCCATTGGAGTGCTGGGCGGCCATTATCTTTCCACTTTCATGTCCCCTTCGGCCGACCTTGCGGACAAAGTGCGCTACGGTCTGAGCCAGGCCCTGGGGATTCGCTACGTGGTGTTCATGATCGGCGATGGTTTTGCCAGACAGGCGGTAAGATCCATGCGCGAATCAGTTATTGATTCAAAGCTGTTCAAAATGCTTATGCTCGGCCTGCCCAGACTTGCGGACGATGAATGGCTGGAACTTGTATCGGGCATGGACACAGATCAGCCTCCCTACGCCATCCTGCTGCGCCGGGAAATGCGCTCCCTGCTGGAGGCCGTGCTCAGACCCTCCCCTGAAGCCGCGGCTCAGGCAGTGGATGAGGATCTGCGGGATTTTTATATTGAACTATATGCAAGGCCGGAGATGACCGACATGGTCTGGCTGAACATGTTCAGGATCATCAGCGCGCGCATGTCCCGGCGCAAGCACATGTTCGCCTTTCTGGTCTATGTTCCCCTGGACCGGGTGGAAGTGACAAAGCAGATCTGCAAAGAGCTTGGGCGCATCGCTGACAAGCATGGTATAGATCATGATTATGGTTTCCTGACTCCGCTGGATATGGGCAAGCGGGGAATACTGGAGTATGATTACTATATTGATCACCAGGAGCCACTGGAAAAGGAAAAGATCCGCCAGGCTCTGAAGGAGTTTGAACCTTACCTGGACAACCTGAGCGCCGGGACAAAAGGGGTCAAATGGCTGAAATATATTTTTTCTCAGGGCTGCGCCAGAAAGGAAGCCTTTTTATACACCTGAAGCATCAAGGCCTTGTATCTGCGGGCCGTCATTATGGTTAAAAAACATAAACAGCAGACATTTCTGGTCACCGGAGGCACTGGTTTTATGGGCAGCCATATTGTCGTGAGCCTTCTGTGCCGGGGTCACCGAGTTCTGGTTCTGGCCAGGGAGCGTGACAACGCAAGTGCTTCCCAAAGGATGGATCGGCTATTGAACTGGTTTGGCCTCAGCCAGACACAGCGCAGGTACATGAAAGTCCTGCAGGGCGATCTGAACCTGCCCGGCCTGGGTCTGAAAGCACAGGACGCCGGAACAGTGGCCGCAGATGTGGATGAAACTGTGCACTGCGCCTCGGATACGTCTTTTTCACCCCGCAGGCGGGAGCAGGTGGAAAGAACCAACGTCCTTGGCCTGGAAAATCTTCTGGATGTGGTCCGGAAAAGCCCGTGCCGCGCTTTTCATTTGATCAGCACCGCCTACGTGGCTGGCAAGCAAAAGGGATTGTGTGCAGAGGATTTCCTGCAGGTCCTGGAATTTCACAATGTTTACGAGGAAAGCAAATACAGGGCCGAGAAAATGGCGACAAAGCATTGCGCCGACAACAAGATAACCCTTCATGTCTACCGGCCCTCCATTGTCTACGGTGATTCAAATACCGGCAGGACGACTTTGTTCAATGCCCTTTATTATCCCATCCGGACCCTGCATTTTTTTCAGAAGCTCTACACCAGGGACATCCTGGAAAATGAAGGAAAAAAGGCCAGGGAAATGGGCGTTCGCCTTGAAAAAGACGGAGTCCTGCATCTGCCGGTCCGTATACAAAGCTCGGATGAATGCGGTCTGAACCTGATTCCGGTGAATTATTTCGTGGAGGCTTTCATGACCCTGCGCCGGGAGTGTCCTGAAGGAGGAGTATTTCATGTTGTCAATCCCCGAAGTACGACCATCCGCCTGCTTGCGGATTATACCCGGCGCTTTTTTCAGCTGGAGGGTGTGCGTGTTGCGGAGCCTGAGGAATTTTTAAAGCAGCCCAGAAACGGCCTGGAAATTCTCTTTGACAATCATATCCGGTATTACGGTCCCTATATGCAGGACAAAAGAATCTTTGAACATTCCAGGACACGGGCCATCCTGGCAGGACAAAACATAGTCTGCCCCGAGTTCAGCTACCCCGTGTTTGCGATCTGCATGGGTTACGCAGTGGAAACGGACTGGGGTCGGCTGGTATAGTGAGAGGGAGGGGGCCACATGAGCAAAGAAGTTTCCTATGGATACAAAAAGGTTTCAGCCCCGGAAAAACGCCGGCTGATCCGGGATCATTTTGACGCCATTGCCCGTCGCTATGACCTGGCAGATACCCTGCTGAGCTTTGGGTTGCATTTTTTCTGGCGCAGGCGGGCTTTGCTCAGGCTGGGGCTAAGAACCGGTTATAAAGTTCTGGATTTGTGTGCTGGAACTGCGGATTTCGCGGTCCTGGCCGCCAGGCAGGTTGGAACCACTGGAACGGTCCTTGCCTGTGACATCAGCAGGGAAATGATGGAGGTTGGCAGGAAAAAGGCTGCCAGAGCAGGTGTTGAAAAGCAGATCAGCTGGGTCCAGGGGGACGCCGAGGGCATGGGCTTTGCCCGACACAGCTTTGACGCGGTCATCGTGGGTTACGGCATCCGTAATTTCGTGTTCCTGGAACAGGGGCTGCGGGAAATTCACCGGGTCCTGAAGCCCGGAGGAAGGTTTGTGGCCATGGAATTCTCCATCCCTGAGACTGCCTGGGTCAGGGCCTTGTACCGGGTCTATTCCTTCAGAATCATGCCGGGAGCCGGTGGGCTGATCACCGGAACATCCGAGCCCTTCAAGTATCTTGCGGAATCCATCCGGGTCTTTCCCGCCCCGGATCAGATCCGGGACATGCTTATATCCTGCGGGTTCGCCAAGGCCGGGTTTGAGCGGTTGAGCAACGGTCTTGCAATGCTTCACTTTGGAGAAAAACCGGGGAATCAGCAAAATCATGGATAACATTCCAATACAGGGCTGTTCAGGAAAAGAGCCCGACAATCAACGGCATGCTATGCTATGCAAAAGCAGTTTGTCGACCTGCCTCATTTTAATTCTAATCTTGACCTATTAATATTGTTGCTGGTCTCTGGATAATTCTGGAGTGTGAGGCTGGGCACATATACTGCTTTAAAGATATGATCATTCTACTGAAACTTATAACCTTTACGGTCCCGGACTTAATAAAATTACTGTTCTTTGTGCTTGACAATGCCCAGTTTTTTCATCCTGTGCTGGAGAGTTGATCGGGGCAGGCCCAGAACCGCTGCTGCTCCCCTGGAACCGGACACCACCCAGTTTGTTTTTTTCAGTACATGGAGAATATGCTGCCTCTCCATCTCTTCCAGATTCATAGACGAAGCCTGCAATGATTTAACCGTTCTAACCTGATCATTTTTTGTTTTTTGATCGCAAAGAAGAGGACCCGCCTCCATGGCATGATGAATATCTGCAATGACAAGCTCTCCAGACATGAAGTTTTTTAACAGAAGCCGGTTGATAACATTTCTTAACTCCCTGATATTTCCTGGCCAGTCATAATTCAAAAGATAATCCATATATTTTTTAGAGAAACGGATCACTGGAAGTCCATGAAGGGTCGAAAGTTGGCTGACAAAATAATTTGCTAAAACCGGAATTTCTTCACGCCTCTGCCTCAGTGGCGGTATTTCCAGGGTAATTGTCGACAATCTGTGGTAAAAGTCGTTGCGCAGGCATCCTTCATTTATTTCCTTGGAGACAATAACGTTAGTGGCAGCTATAAGCCTGGCGTCAACAGAAAGAGAAACGCTTTCGCCAACTCGTTCAAATACTCTGGTGTCCAGAACATGCAGAAGCTTGCTTTGCATTTCAAGGCTGAGCTCAGCAATTTCATCCAGAAACAAGGTTCCCTGGTGGGCCAGTTCGATTCTGCCCACCCGCTTGGTAGACGCCCCGGTAAAGGCCCCCTTGGCATGTCCGAACAGTTCGCTTTCAAAAAGAGTTGTAGCCAGCGCGGGGCAGTTGACTTCCACGAATTTTTGTTTTTTTCGCTTACTCATGTAATGAATGTAATGGGCCAGATGTGTCTTTCCGGTTCCTGTCTCCCCCAGAAGCAACACAGGCATATCCAGATTGGCCACTTTATTGGCCATGCTCATGAGATCCCGCATTTTAGGGCTTTCAAAAATGAAATTTTCACAATGCTCTGAAAGAACATCTCTTTTCACCGGATTAACCAAAGTCACCTGCTCAAACTGCTCCACTGCCAGGATCGCTCCCAAACATACAGCTATGAATGGACATAGTTCAAGTAAAAGCTCCATTTTTCTGTAAAGGTCATCAGGTTTTTGAACAAAGGAGCAGTGCAGGGTGCCCAGGATCTCATCGTTTAGGATCAAAGGATAAGCCATGGTTGTAGTCAGTCCGGCTTCAGTCATGGGATGCAACTGGGATTCGGCGAAATGTTCTGCTATGTCCAGGATTACTACCGGTTTTCCGGAAGCAATCACATGTCCGGCCACAGTGGTTTTTTCTGCCTTGCGCACAGGCGATAATGAGCTGACCACTGTTCCCTGGGCAGCGGAAAAATAAGTTAACAGCTCGCTTTTTTGATCGTATAGGTTGATGCATAACCGATCAAAATGAAAATGTTGTTTTAACAACCCGGAAAGGGTCTGAAAAAAGGATGATCTGTTTGTGACCCTGGATAATTCTCGGATCAGATGATCGCTTATATGGTGTGAGACACCTGGTCGCCTGATAGAATCCGCATGAATATTTTTTAGCATCTTCTGTCTCTCTGAAGTGTCAGTTAAGAAATAGTTTGGGAAAAAATAGTTTGTTGAAACTAAATTTATACTATTATGCCAATATTTGGACATTTTGTCTATATGCGGGCGCATGATTTGTTTGTCTTTTTTATGGCACATAAAAAAGTTCCTTAAGAATATGTTCTTACCTTGATGTGATCATGTTTGTTTATTTGGTATGGCATTTGCTTATAATTTTAGTAGATAAATTGTCAGATTCAGAATGAGGCCATATGTCATGGTTTTCCAATCACAATGTTTTCAGGCTATAGCTTAACAAATATAGCCAATTCATTTTATTGAAAGGAGGTTATTATGCAGATCGGATTCATTGGAGCGGGACTTATGGGAGGTCCTCTGGCCCGCAACTTGATCCGGGCAGGCAAGGAAGTGCTTGTTTACGATCTAAACAAAGAAGCCATCCAGAGGGCTCTTGAGGCGGGCAGCGCGGGAAAAGGAGCTTCTTCTTTGTCAGAGATGGCTGGTTGCGAGCTTATTTTTACCAGTCTTCCCCTTCCTGAGCACGTTAAAGGAGTAATGCTGGGTGAAGATGGGCTTTATTCCAAATTGAGCCAGGGAGCTACTCATATTGAGCTTTCAACCATAGATCCGGGCACGGCCAATGAACTGTTCGAGGCAGCGGCAGCCCGGGGGTTGGGATATATTCAATGTACCCTGGGCAAAACTCCGGCCCATGCTGAAAAGGCTGAAGAGCCCATGTTCATCGGTGGTGACAAGGTGCTGGTGGATCAATACGAGGAGATTTTCAAGATCATTGGCATACCCAATTATGTGGGGACCATTGCGGCTTCCTGCGCGGTGAAGCTCATCTCCAACATGATCGGCATGACCAACGTGGCTGTACTGGCAGAGGGGATTCGGATGGGAGATAAGGCTGGCCTGGATCGCAAACAGCTTCTCGAGTTGCTGGCTGATACCGGGGCGAGAAGTTTTCAGATGGATGTTCGAGGTCCATGGATAGCGGCTGATGATTACAATCCTCGCTTTGGTCTGGATCTGGCATTGAAGGATATTCGTCTTGGTCTGGAAATGGCCAGGGACTGGAATCTGAATTTAAAGGCCATGCAGGCGGCATTCGATTATTTTCAAAAATGCAGTGCCCAGGGATATGGTCAGGAAGACTGCAACGCGGTTTGCAAAATTGTTGGCGAATAGTCTGAAATCAAATAAAAATTAAAAATTTTCAGGGCCATCCCTGTCAATAATGGCGGCAACCCGGTCAGGGAGAACACCAGACCGGCATATATGTTTTTTATTATCATCAACCAAAGGAGAAGCAGTATGAAAAAAGTTTTGTTATCCCTTGTAGCCCTGGCACTTTTGCTGGGAGTATCTCCGGCCAAGGCCGAGTACAAATCCATGACCATCAGGGCGGCTACGGCCAACCCTGAAGGCAGCCTGCACACCACGGCCATCAACAAGTTCAAGGAGATCGTGGAGAAGGAATCCGACGGCATGATAAGGGTCCAGACCTTTTACGGTGGATCCATGGGCGACGAGCAGGCCAATGTCAGACAGCTGCGCCAGCAGGAAATCCATCTGGCGGTTCTGGCGGTTGGAAATCTGACTCCTTTTGCTGCCCAGGCCAACATCTACTATCTGCCCTACATGTTTCCAGGCATCGATAAGGCTTATACTCTCCTGGAGCATGATGAATTTAACGACAAGATAGCTGATAGAATAGCTGCTCAGAGCGGCACCCGCCCTTTATCATGGCTTATTGGCGGATATCGTCACCTGACCAACTCGGTAAGACCTGTAACAACCATCGATGACCTGCAGGGTCTAAAAATCAGGACTCCTCCTGTGGCAATTCAACTGGAATCCTTTCGCTCTTGGGGTGTTGAACCCCATCCTCTGGCCTGGGTTGAAACATTCAGCGCTCTTCAACAGGGCGTTATCGACGGACAGGAAAACCCCCATGCGGTAAACCGGGACCAGAAGTTCTGGGAAGTGCAGGATTATATTACTGAACTGCACTATCTGCTTTGGGTAGGGCCCATGCTGGTCAGCGAAAGATGGTATCAGGGCCTTGACCCGGCAACCAAAGACCTAGTTACCAGGGCTGCCGCTGAAGCAGCAGCATACGAATGGGAGTGGGCTGCAGAACAGGACCAGATAGCCCTGCAGGAATGCCTTGATCACGGAATGGAGTTGTATCAACTTGAAGATGAAGAGATCTGGATGGAAAAGGCCCGGACTTTGTGGCCAAAATTCCATGAGCAGGTTGGCGGTGAGGCAGTTATTAACGAAGCTCTGGCCATAATGGAAAACTAGAACCAGATTAATCCAACCAGGAGGCAGGCAACCATGCCCAGAAAATTCCTGAGGCTTTTAGGCAAGCTTTACGATAATTTCGAAGAAGTATTTTGCGCTCTAAGCATGGGTATCATGGTTGCCTGTCTTATGATTCAGGTCGGGGTTCGCTGGACCACCGGCTCAGGTATGGCCTGGACAGAAGAACTGAGCCGTTACTCCTTTCTCTGGACTGTTTTTATCGGTGCGGCTCTGGTGGCCAAGCATGGTTCTCATGTGCGCATTACCGCTCAGTTTATGCTGATGCCCGTTAAGGCCCGTCTTGTTTTCCGCTTTTTTACAGATCTTATATGGATCGGCTTCAACCTTTATTTTGCCTGGTTGAGCTGGCAAGTGATCTATGGGGGACTGTCCTTTCCCGAATATTCTCCGGTATTGGGAATCGTCAGAGGATATGTGGAAATGATCATTCCGCTGGGGTTTGTGCTCATGAGCTGGCGCATTGTTGAGGGGTACATCAAGCGCTGGAGAAAAGGAACACTGACTGAACTGGTGGAACAGGTTCATTAAAGGAGGATGGCTGTCATGGAATTTACCATAATGACTATGGTTCTCCTGTCACTTGGGGCGATGTTCCTGCTGGGCATGCCCGTATTCATGAGCCTGGCCGTAGCCTCGGCAGTGGCTCTGATCTATGGTGGCTACCTGCCAATGTCCGTAGTGCACAACTCCATCTTTGACGGTCTGAACATCTTTCCACTGCTGGCCATTCCCTGTTTTGTAATCGCCGGGACCCTCATGGAATATGGCAACATCACCAAACAGATCGTGGACGTGGTCAAGCAGCTGGTGGGCCGGATGTATGGAGGTTTGGGCTTAACCACTATTGTGGCCTGCACATTTTTTGCGGCCATCTCCGGCTCTGGACCGGGCACGGTAGCCGCTGTAGGCACCATTCTTGTGCCGGCCATGATCCGCACAGGATACAGCAAGGACTACGCTGCTTCAGTTGCCTCTTCAGGTGGCACCATCGGCCTGCTGATCCCGCCCAGTAATCCAATGATAATTTACGCCATCCTGGGCAACGTGTCTGTAACCGCTATGTTCACGGCTGGCTTTCTTCCAGGGTTTATCGTCGGGTTCTCAATGTGCATAACCGCCTGGCTGATTGCCCGGCAAAAAGGGTTCGGCCGCAGCGAAGAGCTTGCGCCTTTCAGCCTCAGCCGTTTTCTGATGAGCTGTGTGAAAGGTTTTTTCTCGCTGATAACTCCGGTTATAATCCTCGGGTCCATATACTCAGGCATGGCCACCCCGGTGGAAGCATCTGTTCTGGCCATCGCCTGGGCATTGTTTGTAGGGTTTGTGATTAACCGGGCGCTGACCTTGTCTGCGGTATACAAGTCTTTACTGGAAGGAGCGCTGATCTGTGGGGCAGTTCTTTTGATAGTGGGGACCTCTACCTTGTTCGGGAAAATTCTGACTTTCGAGGAAGCTCCTCAACGTTTGGCGGACATTGCCCTTGGAGTGTCAGAAAACCCCTACATAATTCTACTGATGATTGTCGGCGTGCTGCTCATCCTGGGCATGTTCATGGAGACACTTTCCACCATCATTATCCTGGTGCCGGTGTTTATGCCAATGATTCATATAGTAGGTATCGACCCGGTTCATTTCGGAGTAATCCTTGTGCTCACCAACCAGATAGCTCTGTCCACTCCGCCGCTGGGGGTCAATCTATTTGTAGCCTCCCGTATTTCCAATGTTTCAGTGGAGCGGGTTTCCCTTGGAGTTCTTCCGTACATACTGGCTATGTTAGTATGTACTCTTTTGTTTGTGTTCTTCCCAAAAATTTCAACAATATTGCCTGAGATCTTTCTGGGCTATGGAAAGTAGCAATTTAACGGACCGGGCAGCAGAAACAAGTTAATTAGGAGTGATAAAATGCCTTTTGGTTACAACGGAAAAATACTTGTAGTGGACCTGACCAGCCAGAGCTGGTCCGTGGATATCCATGACGAATCCTGGTACAGGACATATTGGGGCGGTGGAGCTCTGGCTTCCTGGTATCTTCTCAATAATATTTCCAATGAAGCTGATCCCCTGGGATCGGACAACGTCCTGGTATTTGCCGCTTCAGTGCTTTGCGGTTCAGGTCTTTCTGGCTTCAACAGGTATACTGTCGCTGCCATGAATCCTCTAACCGGAGGCTTTGGGGAATCTGAAGCAGCCGGTTATTTCGGTCCGGAACTTAAGCATGCCGGGTTTGATGCGGTGGTTTTGACCGGCAAGTCCCCAAGACCGGTTTATCTTTGGATCAACAATGGCCAGGTTGAACTGCGGGACGCCACGCATCTCTGGGGAAAGGAAAACGCCCCTGCTCTTGATTCCATAAAAGATGAGCTGGAGGATAATAAGGTTCGCATCGCATCCATCGGTCCTGCCGGGGAAAAAATGGTCAGGATGGCGTGTATTATCAATGAACTGGCCCATGCCAACGGGAGATGCGGTATGGGGGCGGTTATGGGCTCAAAAAATCTAAAAGCCGTAGTGGTGCGCGGAGATGCCAAAAGTATTTCCTACGCCGACCCGGAACAATTAAAAGAAATAAATGTCTGGCATCGAAAAACAATCTCAGAGCATATGCCCAGCATTAATATGCGCAAATTCGGCACGGTCCAGCATCTCATGGCCCAGCAGAATTCCGGCATTCTGCCGACTCGCAACTGGAGCGACTGCCAGTTCGAAGATGCTGCCAACCTGGGCTGGGAAGGATATGAAAAAGTCAAGGAAGGGACTCATACCTGTTACAAATGCGCGGTCGCCTGCAAGCGTAGAGTTAATAACACCAATGAAAAAAGGTATGGGGGTCCGGAATATGAAACCTTGGCCGCCCTGGGCTCCATGTGTGGGGTTGGCGACCTGGATGCTGTGTGCAAGGGGCACGAACGCTGCAACGCCCTTGGACTGGATACAGTGGGTACCGGAGCTGCCGTTGCCTTTACCATGGAGCTTGCGGAAAGGGGTATTATCTCTGCCAGTGATCTGGGCGGAAAACAGCTCAAATTCGGAGACGGTCAAGGCATGCTGGACCTGGTGGAAATGATCGGTGCCCGTGAGGGCATTGGCGACATTCTGGCTCAGGGAGTCAAAAGGGCTGCTGATGCCATTGGGAAGGGCGCTGATGAGTACGCATTTCATGTCAAGGGGCAGGAACCGGCATTTCATGATCCACGAGGTAAAACAGGTGTCGGGCTGGGTTTTGCCTTGTCTCCCACAGGAGCTGATCATATCGAGGCGCCTCACGAGGTTCCTTTTCAGGGTGAAGGAGTTAAGCTTGTTAACCCGTTGGGCATTGTAGTGGCGCCTAAAGCTCTGGACAGTGGGCCGGACAAGGTACGCTACTTTATTGCTGGAGAAAAGACCTGGGCCATGAATAATACTCTGGGTCTGTGCAACTTTGTTGTGGCCCCTCTGTTTTCCATGACCTACGATAAATTGTGTCAGGCAGTGGAAGCCATAACCGGATGGAAGACCAGCCTGCACGAGCTGATGCTTCTTGCCGAGCGATCCATTGTTCTGGCCAGGATGTTTAATGTGCGCCAGGGAATGGACAGTAAAGACGACAAACTTTTCAGAAGAATGTTTGAACCACTGCCCGATGGCGTTCTCAAAGGAAACTCCATTGACCGGGAGGAATTTCAGCAGGCCATTGAAATGTATTACTTAATGATGAACTGGAATGAAAAGGGCGTGCCCACTAAAGGAGCCCTATACAATCTAAGCTTGGAATGGCTGGCATGAATCAAACAAAGAGAAGCCCAGAAATATCAGGGCACTCGTTAAGTGAAAAATCCATTACTATAAAATTGCGTCTGGAATCAATTCTGGAAAAATACGCCCCTGATAACGCTCAACACTTTCCAATTCCCCAAGAGTCGACTCTTGCAGATCTTCTGAATCACTTGGGACTCAGTGAAGATCAGGTTATGCTTGCTTTTGTCAATGGCAGGATGGCCAACTTGCAGACAAGACTTGCTGACAAAGATTCTGTATCCCTTTGTCCTTATATTTGCGGTGGATAACTTAATGGAAATCAAACTAAAATACGGAATCGGACTCAAGACCCTAAGGTTGCCGGGACAGGTCGATGTACGGGTGATGACTCCCCGCCACCTGCCGGAAATCCCTGATTTGGCGGGTTCCTTGCGATCTGCTTTGGATGATCCCATGGAGGCTCCCCCTCTGGAAGACAGGCTCAGACCGAGAAGCATTGCCATTGCCGTGCCTGACGAAACACGCCCGGTTCCCCTTAAAGTCCTGCTTCCTGTGCTTCTGGACCGCATATTCCAGGCCTGGCCTGATCTTGAACCAGGCGCTGTCTCCATTGTTGTTGGAGGAGGACTGCATCCGGCTCCTGACAAAAATCAGTTTGCCCGCATTCTTCCTGCGGATTTGCTTGGATGCTCCCTGGTTGCCCATGACGCTATGACTTCGCCCATGAAAACCTACGGAAATACTTCCAGGGGTACGCCGGTAGAGATAAATGCGGTCATTGGTGAGGCAGACCTTAAGGTTGTGGTGGGACTGATCGACCCCCACCAGTATCAGGGCATGACCGGCGGGTCTAAGGGCGTGGTCATCGGCTGCGCCTCCAAAGCAATGATCGAAAAAAACCATAGTTTGATGTCCATGCCTGGGGCTGTGGCTGGCAATATCCAGGATAATCCCCCCCGCCTGGACCTGAACGAAGCTGGCAGAATGATTGGAATAGATCTGGCCGTCAATGTCTGCCTCAATGCGGAGAAAAAAGCCGTGGCTGTTCTGGCCGGAGATCCGGAAACAGTACTCCGCTCAGGCGCCAGAATCTCGGAGCAGATGTACGGCCTTCCATTGGATGAACTCTTTGATATTACAATCGCTTCCTGCGGCGGCAATCCCAAAGACATCTGTCTGTACCAGGCCCAGAAAGGACTGAATACTGCTTCGCAATGCACAAAAATAGGCGGCAGAATACTGCTTTTGGCTGCCTGCGACGAGGGAGTGGGTGACCAGTGCTATTTTGATTATGTCCGGAAGCTTCCGTGCCCTAGTTCTCAAATGAGAGAATTTGAAGAGCAGGGCTTTCGAATGGGAGCGCACAAGGCCTATCTCTTCAGTAAGACATTAACGCGTTTCACAGTTGTTGTTGACTCGAATCTGGACGAACAAACCCTGGCCAGTTGTCATCTGACAAAAGGAAAAGCTCAGGAGACCATTGACAGTTGGTTTAAAGAACAAACTCCGGGTACTGATCAGCGGGTGGCTGTTTTGCCCAATGCCAATAACTCTTATTTCTACAAAAAATAATTTAACAACATGAATCATAAAATAATCCAAAAATATATTTCAGACCGGGATATATTCGACCGTGCAGTAAGGTCGGGGCGCTCAGTTCAGGAAGAGACATTGCTGGCCATGGAGTCCGGAGAAATACCTCAGCGCTACCAGCGAAATGGCAATGCCCTGACTTTGATGGACCAGATCAGCCTGGCCAGATCAATAGTGCTTCTGGTTGGATGCGGTGGACTGGGAGGGAACCTCCTGGAATATCTGGTTCGTATGGGAGTGGGAAAAATAATGGCCTGCGATCCGGATGTATTTGAAGAGAGCAACTCCAACCGACAGATACTGGCCACGTCTCATAACATGGGGAAATCCAAGGCATTGGCTGCCAGACAGAGGGCTCTGGATATTAACCCCCTGGTGGAAGTCCTGGCTGTAGAAGAATTTGTAAGGGCTGATTTTTTGGAACCGGTTCAGGCTGTGGCGGATTGCCTGGGAGGCAGCCGTTACCGCAAGGAGCTGCAGGAAATGGCCAGAGATGCCGATGTACCCCTCGTATCAGCCGGAATTGATGGTTGGCACGCCCTGGTGTGCACCACATGGCCGGGAGAGTCAGGCATTGGTGAATTCATGGGAAAATCAACCAGATCGGTGGAAGTCGAGCAGGGAGCATTAAGCCCTGTGGCTTCTTTTGCCGCTTCAGTTCAGGCGGGTGAACTTATCAGGATCATGACCGGAGCGAATCCTGCCCTTCGCGGGAGCCTGCTTGTAGCTGACATGGCCCAGATGCGGTTTTCCACTGTTGACCTGAGAACATGCTGACAGCTGGTCAGTCCAGGCCGTTTCCTCTGTAAAGATTTGTTGTTTATATGCTTGAAGTATCGGCTTCTAATTTTATTTTTTAGGATTTAAAACGTTCATGCTGATGATTATGCTTGAAGTTCGTAAATCGACAAAAGCTGATATTTTCTATTAATCACATTTTAACCTGTAATTACTATGGAGGCTGAATATGGCTATTGATTTTTTGGTTCACGAAGCCGCTGACGGAGTTGGTGTAGTGGTGGTTGAAGGTCTCAAATCCGGTCAGGAAATAACCGGATGGGTTATGAAAGAAGACCAGACTGTTAAGGAAAAAATTCTCAACGACATACCCATTGGACACAAACTGGCCCTGAAGGATTTCGAGGTTGGGGATACAGTTTTCAAATACAATACGGACATCGGCAAAGTTGTGGCCCCCATTAAAAAAGGTGAACATGTGCATGTCCATAACCTCAAAACTAAAAGGTGGTAAATAATTATGCAAACCAAATTTCTTGGATATCGTCGTGAAAATGGTCGCGTGGGAGTGCGCAATCACGTAATAATATTGCCTCTGGATGATCTTTCCAACTCAGCCAGCGAGGCGGTGGGCAATAATGTCAAAGGAACACTGGCTCTGCCCCACCCATATGGCCGTCTTCAGTTTGGAGAAGACCTTGATCTGTATTTCCGGACCCTCATCGGTACAGGAACAAATCCCAACGTGGCAGCGGTTGTGGTTATCGGCATAGAGCCCGGCTGGACCCAGGTGGTAGTTGACGGGATTGCCAAGACAGGAAAGCCTGTGGCCGGCTTTGCCATTGAACAGAATGGAGATTTCAACACAATCTGCGCTGCCTCCCGCAAAGCCAAGGAATTCATGCATCAGGCCAGTGAAATTCAAAGGACTGAATGTGACGTCAGTGAATTATGGGTTTCCACCAAGTGCGGAGAGTCAGACACCACCTCGGGCATTGCCTCCAACCCCACTGTGGGCAACACCTACGACAAATTATATGAAATGGGAGCAACTCTGCTCTTTGGTGAAACAACAGAACTGACAGGCGGAGAACATCTGGTTCTTGAAAGGTGCGTCAATGATCAAGTCCGACAGAAGTTCCAGTTTTTATTTGATCGCTACGCTAAAGTGGTGGATGACCACAAAACCAGCGATCTTTCTGATTCCCAGCCGACAAAGGGCAATATCGAGGGAGGTCTGACCACCATCGAGGAAAAGGCCCTTGGTAATATCCAGAAAATCGGCAGAAAACCCCCCGTCGTGGGATGTCTGGATAAGGCTGAAGCTCCCACAGGCCCGGGGCTCTGGTTTATGGATTCTTCCTCTGCCGCAGGTGAAATGGTTACTCTTTGTGCTGCAGCCGGATTTGTGGTCCACCTTTTTCCTACAGGTCAGGGCAATATAATAGGCAATCCGATTCTGCCGGTGATCAAGCTTTGCTCCAATCCAAGGACCTTGCGCACCATGAACGAGCATTTTGATCTGGATGTGTCCGGGCTTTTACGCCGGGATATCAACATGGACCAGGCTGGTGACAGTCTTCTGGACATGACTTTGCGCACTGCCAGTGGAAGGTTGACCGCGGCTGAAGTTCTGGGACACCGCGAATATATTATTACCAGGCTTTATGAAAGCGCCTAAATTGTCCATCGTATAATCCAGGATCAAACCAGGGAGGAGGGACCTATTCCTTTCTCCCTGTTGCCTGGAAACCAGTTCCAAAAGTCATCAACCTGCCATGCTCAATATTAAAACAGGCGATTGTCTGGCTTCTTTGCCCCCTTGGTCTGCTGTGGGCTGTTTCAGTGCTTATAATCTGGAAGTTCTCAAGGCCATTATTCTTGGTGCTGAAAAAACCGGCAGACCGGCAATTATTTCCCTTGATCCATATTCAGATCTTGTTGACTTTGAGTATCTGGCATGGTGCGCATTGGTCTCGGCAAAAAAAGCTTCAGTCCCCATTGCGGTACATCTCAATCATGGCAGATCCATGGAAATCATTCAACAGGCCCTGCAGTCAGGTCTGCTGTCCGTCATGTTTGACGGCTCCAGGCTGTCCTATGAAGATAATATTCGTCTCACCAGTCAGGCAAAAATAATGGCTCATGAGGCCGGGGCTGAGATAGAAGGTGAATTTGGTCCGTTATGTACCCGGGAGGAAGATTTGGTCAGGGTGTTCGATTTTTTGAGCCGGACCGGAATAGATACCCTGGCTTTTTCAGTTGGAAAAGATCTGTCAAGATCAAATCAGATCAGAGGTGTCGAACTTCTTGCAGTGATTTTTCAAAAAACGGGTGTGCCATTGGTGCTTCATGGCGCCAGCCGCCTGCCGGAGATCTTATTGAAGCAGGCCATAAGTTCAGGGGTACGCAAAATCAATGTTCATACTGACTTGCTGCAAATCCTGAAAAAAAGTCTGCTCCAGGGGATGAAGCAGGACGCAACCAACGATCCCCTGGTTTGGCTCTCACGTGCAGCGAAAGATATTCAGTTGCTGGTGGAGCAGCGCATAAGGTTTTTTGCCGCACCTGTCTGATTAATCCAAAACCCGTAAGCATGACTTTATCTTCTGCAAGTATAAGGAGCAATAATGACGTACAGCAGTGATTCACAGACCATCCGTGGTGCGGTAATGGTTTTGGGTGCCGGGATAGGAGGCATGCAGTCCGCTCTGGATCTTGCCAATTCAGGGTATTATGTCTATCTGGTTGAGAAGTCTTCCGGTATTGGCGGTACCATGGCCCAACTGGACAAGACCTTTCCCACCAATGACTGCGCCATGTGAATAATCTCGCCCAAGCTGGTGGAGTGCGGTCGGCACCCCAACATCGAATTACACACCCTGACTGAGCTGGAAAAAGTTGAGGGACAGGAAGGAAACTTCCGGGTCACCCTTAGAAAAAAACCCAGGTACGTGGATATAGATAAGTGCATCGCCTGCGGTGAATGCGCGGTGAAATGCCCCAGGAAGAAGATACCCAACGAGTTCAACCTTGGCCTGGATAAGAGATCCGCCGCCTATATTCTTTACGACCAGACTGTTCCCTTAAAATATGCCATAGACGAGAAGAACTGCATCTATTTTAAAAACGGCAAATGCAGGGTCTGCCAGAAAATTTGTCCCTCGGACGCCATTGACTTCGATCAAAAGGAAGAATCTCTGGATATAAGGGTGGGCTCAGTTATCCTGGCATCAGGCTTTAAGGCCCATGATCCCTCAAGCCAGGACAATCTCGGTTACAAGGAACTTCCAGACGTAGTCACAGGACTCGAATACGAGAGGCTTTTATCCGCCTCAGGTCCGTGCATGGGTCATCTGCTCCGGCCATCGGACGGCACAGAGCCGCGCAAGATCGGCTGGCTGCAGTGCGTGGGTTCAAGAAATATCAACAGGCTGGAAAATCCTTACTGTTCCAGCGTATGCTGTATGTACGCCATAAAACAGGCCCTGGTCACCGAGGATCATGCCGTCTCCGGGGTTGACCAGTCCATTTTCTACATGGACATCAGGACCCATGGAAAGGAGTTCGAACATTATTACAACAATGCCAAAGTTAAAGGGATCAAGTTTATCCGGTCAAGGATACACAGCATCCTGCCCGGTCCCAATGGCAAGGGAGCTCAGGTCAGTTATATATCCTCTGATGGAAAGTTTCAGGAAGAACTTTTTGATATGTTCGTGCTCTCCGTGGGTGTTGAACCCAGACCTGAAACCAGGGAAATGGCTGAAAAGCTGGGTATTGAACTGGACCCGTATAACTTTGTTAAGACATCTGACTTTAAGCCGGTGGCCTCATCAAGGCCTGGGATATACGTAAGTGGGACCGTATCCGGTCCCAAAGACATCCCTCAGTCAGTGCTGGAAGCCAGTGCAGCGGCCTGCGCCGCATCCAAAGGCCTTTATACCGTCCGCGGTTCTCAGGTCCAGGAAATAAAAAAGTTGGAGGAAAAAGATGTCCTGGGCGATCCTGTTCGGATTGGAGTTTTTGTCTGCTCCTGCGGAATAAACATTGCCGGGGTGGTGGATGTCCGGAATGTCCTGGAATACGCCAGAAAACTCCCGGGCGTGGTCTACGCGGAAAACAATCTTTTCAGCTGTTCCCAGGATACCCAGAACACCATGGTTGAAGTCATCAAAAAGAACAATATTAACCGGGTGGTGGTGGCGGCCTGCACTCCCAAAACACATGAGCCTCTGTTCCAGGAAACTCTGGAGGCAGCGGGGCTGAACAGGTATCTGTTTACCATGGCAAATATCCGTAACCAGGACTCCTGGGTGCACGCTGATGATCCTGAAGGAGCGACAAAAAAAGCCGGAGATCTGGTGCGCATGGCTGTATCCAAAGCAGGCAAGCTCAGTCCTTTGCCCGATATCAGACTGGGGGTAAACCAGGACGCGCTGGTCATTGGCGGGGGCATTGCAGGGGTGAAAGCAGCCCTGGAACTGGCAGACCAGGGCATTAAAACCCACCTGGTGGAGCAAAAGGAGCATCTGGGCGGCAATGCCAGGTCCCTGATTGCCACTGCCAGGGGGGAAGATGTCCAGGCTTATCTCAAAGATCTGGAAGAAAAGTTGCGTTCTAATCCCAGTATAGATGTGCATCTTAATAGCAGCGTCACCCATGTACAAGGTTTTGTGGGCAATTTTAAAACGACTCTCACCAACGGTATCCAAGAACAGGTTGTTGAACATGGAGTAAGCATTATAGCCACAGGAGCCAGAGAACACACCCCCACGGAATACTCTTACGGTCAGGACCCAAGGATCATGACCCATCTGGAACTGGACCGGGCCCTTGCACAAGGCCGTGTTATCCCCGGCCAAACCAGGAGTGCGGTCTTCATTCAATGCGCGGGGTCCCGTGAACCTGACCGTCCCTGGTGCTCCCGTGTATGCTGCACTCATACCGTGAAAAGCGCTCTTTATTTCAAGGATCAAAATCCCGGGTGCAGGGTTTTTGTCCTTTACCGGGACATGCGTACATTTGGCAGAAGGGAGCTGATATTTCAGGAAGCCAGGGAAAAAGGAGTAATTTTTATTCAATTTGAACTGGAGAACAAGCCTCAGGTTCAGGTCCTTGAGGATGAACTTCAGATCATTACCCACGATACAATCCTTGGCCGCAACCTCATAATATCAGCGGATCTGCTTGTTCTGGCGGCGGCCATTATTCCCGGGGACAACAACACCCTGTCTCAGATGTTTAAGGTGCCGCTGAGTAACGAACGCTGGTTTCAGGAAGCCCATGCCAAACTAAGACCTGTGGATTTCGTGACAGACGGAGTATTTATGGCAGGGATGGCTCATTATCCCAAGCCTGTGGAGGAGTCCATTGCCCAGTCTCAGGCCGCGGCTGCAAGGGCCATAACAGTTCTTTCCCGCAAAGAGCTTAGTCTTCCCGGTTTGGTGGCGATGATAGACAAGGCCAAATGCGTCAGCTGCGGCGTTTGCTGGTCCATATGTCCTTATTCAGCAATCAGCCCGGATGAACAACATCTGGCTGAGGTCAACCCTGCACTTTGTAAAGGGTGTGGACTGTGCATGGCCGCCTGCCGTTCAGGTGCCCCAAACCTGAACGGGTTTACCCAGGAATCCATCATGGCTCAGCTGGAAGCCATGGTCTGAGAGTTATCTATTGTGACCTGAGAGTTCAAAGTTCAGGGTGCAAAGTTCAACGTTAAGACAAATAAATCAATGGGTTAAGGTCTTTTTGTTGCGGTCTTCATTTTGCTTGATATGATCAATAAAATCAGCATGTTCCAAAATAATTTTTGACTATCAAGATTGTTAATAATCAGTTTAAACAGGAACCAATTATGACTGAGCAAATTCAATTTCAGCCCAGAATCACTGCTTTTTTATGCAGCTGGTGTTCATACGGTGCGGCTGATCTGGCAGGTGTCAGCCGCATGCAATATCCTCCGAATATCAGGATAATTATGATTCCCTGCACAGGTCACATGAATCCCAAGTTCATTCTTCAGGCCTTCAGGCAGGGGGTGGACGGGGTCTGGGTATCCGGCTGTCATCCTGGCGACTGCCACTATGTCAGCGGCAATTTATTCGCCAGGCGGCGGTTTGTTGTTCTTAAAAACCTTCTGGAATACATAGGCATTGAACCTGGCAGGCTTCACTTTACCTGGATCTCTTCAGCCGAAGCTGGACGTTTTCAGGAAAAGGCCAGGGAAGTTGTTCATGCGGTGCAGGAACTTGGCCCCATAAGCAGGCTTGTCAGGGAAATCGGCCCCGTCCGCGAAGCTCTCAGACAGGAGTTATAGATGCTTGAACTCATTGAACAAATTAGAGACAACGCCAGGCAGCTTCTGGAAGAGGGGAAGGTGCATTGCGTAATAGGCTACAGGCAGGGAAGCATACCCATGCGTGTTCAGCCCCACTTCGCTTACAGCCCGGAAGAAACGGACAAAATGACCTGGTCCTGTTTTTGTACCCAAAATCTGGCCAAGTATCTCATTGGCCGCGAGGAGCCCACAGCCATACTGGCCCAGGGCTGCGTGACCAGAAATATCGCCGGGCTGATCCAGGAAAACCAGGTTAAAAGAGAAAATATCTACATTCTGGGAATAAATTCTCCGGGCATGGTTGATTACCGTAAAGTTCAGTCAAAGTTGCCTGGACGGGTCATCCATGAGGTTCTTGAGGAAAATGGACATCTTCTGGTCAGGGGTCCGGGATATGAGGAAAAAATTCTTAAAAGAGATGTTAAAAGAGACAATTGCTATACCTGCAACCACCGCAATCCAGTAATTTATGACCAGCTTATCGGAGAAAAAGGCGAAGAAACAGGCGGAGGCAATATCGATAAGGTGGCGGCTCCGTGGGAGAACCTTGGCCCTGACCAGCGCTGGGCAAAATTCCAGGATACATTCAAGGATTGTATCCGCTGTTACGCCTGCCGGGACGCCTGTCCTTTATGCTACTGCAAGGAATGTTTCGTGGATGAGAGTAAGCCTCAGTGGTGCGGCAAGACCGTGGATGAATCAGACGTGCATACTTTCCATATCCTGCGTGCGTTTCATTGCGCGGGCAGATGCACTGACTGCGGGGCGTGTGAATCAGCCTGCCCAATGGGCATTAAAATGCGCAGACTGACCAGCAAGATAGAAAAAGATATCAGACAGATGTTCGGCTTTTCCCCGGGTCTGGATACACAGGAGTCACCTCCCCTGAGTGTTTACCGCCCGGATGACCCTGAAGAATTCATGCTTAAGTAAAAGGAAGCTGATTATGCTGGAAAAAATAATATTCAAAAATAACCTGGAAATGTTACTGAATAAAATCAGCCGGGAATATGAGGTGTATGCTCCTGCCAGGGTTGGGATCGAAACTGTCTGGTCTCTGGTGACAAAAGCAGATGATCTGGAGTGGAACTTCACCAATACCGATCTGTCTCCCAAGGGATTTTTGTTTCCCCAGACCGAATGCATGCTGGAATTCAAGAATATCCCCAGGTCTGCTGACGGCATGATTCTCAAAAGACCTGAACTTAAAGAAGGCTCTAAAGCCCTGTTCAATATCCGGCCCTGCGATGCCAAGGCCTTTTCAGTCCTGGATCTGGTCTTTGAACAGGACCCGCAGAAGCCTGATGTGTATTGGAAAGACAAGAGGGAAAAGACCCTTCTTTTGGGCCTGGCCTGTAATCATCCCTGTCCGGCCTGCTTTTGCACCTCAGTTGAATGTGGTCCTCATCACCCTCAGGGACTGGACATCCTGATGCAGGACCTGGAAGACAGGCTGGTGTTAAAACCATTGACCCCCAAAGGTGAAAATCTCCTCACTGATCTGGACCAAGCCTCGGAGCAGGACATAAATCTTGCCGCCAAGCTGGAAAAACAGGCTAAGGATATGATTCAGGGCGGGTTGGGACTGGAGAACATCCAGGCGGGAAGCATCCTGGATATCTATGAACACAGCGCCTGGGAAAGGCTCTATGAGAGCTGCATTAACTGCGGCACCTGCACCTTTTACTGTCCAACCTGTCACTGTTTCGACATCCAGGATGAAACCAGGGGTACTTACGGGCGCAGGGTGCGCAACTGGGACACCTGCATGAGTCCTCATTTCACCCTGCACACCTCAGGACATAATCCCAGGGGCAGGAGAATTGACCGGTTCAGGCAAAGATTCATGCACAAATTCAAGTATATGCCCTTCAAGCTCAATGGAGCCCTGGGATGTGTAGGCTGCGGACGCTGCACACAAAAATGTCCGGTGAATATTGACGTGCGCGAGGTTGTAAACACTATTAATATTTAACAGGAGGATATTTTCACCATTATCAAAACAGTAGGCATCAGAAATTCACACAAACCTCGAACCTTGCCTCTAAATATGGTGAATTGTTACATCCCAGGCAAAAAAGAGTAATGATTATGATAAATTCATATCTTCCATATCCCGTTCTAATCAAGGATGTTCAGGCAGCAACAGAAGACAGGAGTTTGAGAATTTTTGAGCTGGAATTTTTAAACCCTGAACACGGTAAAGCATTTACTTACCTGCCTGGACAGTTTGCCGAGCTGAGCCTGGCAGGATATGGCGAGGTTCCCATCGGCATAGCTTCCAGCCCGACTGAAGGAGATAACCTCATGTTTACGGTTTTCAGGGCAGGAAAAGTTACCACCAGACTGCATAACATGGAGTCCGGAGACATCATGGGGGTGCGCGGTCCCCTGGGCAACCCTTATCCTTTGGATAAAATGCGCGGGAAAAATGTTCTAATCATCGCCGGGGGATACGCTGTAACAACCCTTCGTTCAACCATGATCTGGCTCCTTCATCCAGACAACCGCGCAAAATACGGAGAGATCACCTTTATCTACGGAGCCAGGACCCCGGGCATGCTTCTGTACATGGATGTGATTCAAAAGTGGGAGAAAAGCGGTCAGGCCCAAGTTCACATTACTATAGACAGGGAGGCCCCGGGATGGGACAAGCATGTGGGCTTTGTGCCTCAGATCGTTGAAAAGGTGTCTCCTTCACCTGATAATTCCGTGGCCCTGATCTGCGGCCCTCCAGTAATGATCAAGTTTACCCAGCCCGTTCTGGACAGGATTGGATGGAAGGGGGACCAGATTATAATGAGTCTGGAAAATCGCATGAAATGCGGAGTAGGAATCTGCGGCCGCTGCAATGTTGGTCCCTATTACGTGTGCAAGGACGGACCAGTCTTTACCAAAGCCCAATTGGATATGCTGCCCAGAGAATACTAAAAAAACTAAATTACACCATAAAAAGCCCAATCATGAGAGGCATGCTGAGGACGGCGATTACAGTCTGAACAGTTATGATGGCAGCCATCATGTCCAGGTTTCCACCCAGCTGCCTGGCCAGTACATATGCTGCCGGACCGCAGGGCAAAGAAGCAAAAATTACCAGGGTAATCACCGCAGGCTCATCCAGGCCCATCCACAAAGCTAGAAAACCAATCAAGATCGGCTGCAGAAGCATTTTGAAAAGTCCGGACCAGGCAATGGGAATAGATTTTGATGGAATATTCCGAAACTGCAGGCCCGCGCCCACCGCCAGCAAGCCAAGGGACAAGGAAGCCTGGCTCAGTATTCGAACAACCTCGTCTGTACCCATGATCAGCCTGACTCCAGTCAGGTTTGCCAGAATGCCCAGCAGGCAGGCCAGAATCAAAGGATTCGTAACCAGTGAAAAAACAGCCTGGCTCCATCCTTTGCATTGATTGTCGCCAAATCTGGTCACAACCGCAACGCTGATAACATTGACCAGGGGAATAATTACAGCGATAACCATGGCCGCCAGAGTCAGTCCCTGTTCTCCATAAAAGATATAGGCCGCAGAAATACCCACATAGGTATTAAACCTGAGCCCACCCTGAAAAAGGGAAGAAAATTCAGGATCAGAAACCCTGAAGGCTGGGCGAAGAAGGATCATGACCAGGCTGACAACAAGTATGGTCACTGCTGCAGCCAGGGCCATGGACCAGAATCTGGCTTCACCGAAGTCGGCCCGGTAAAGGCTGAAAAATAATAGGGCAGGAAAAAAAACGTAATAGGTTATCTTTTCCGCCATGGGCCAGAAAGAGGCACCTGGAAAATTAAGCCTTTGAAAAAACCAGCCTAGAAGAATAAGGATGAAAATTGGAGACAAAGCCAGGAAAATACTGTTCAAAATTTATCCTTTGGGGAAATTTTTGAAACCATTTTTTTATCCTGAATTGGTGAAAAGAGGTTCCTGAATTAGTCAAAACGGCCGCAAAAACTCACTCCAAGGCAGACTAAATCAAAATCCCGGCCTTACCTGATCTAACGTGCCGCAGGGTAGTCCAGCATATTATATGAATTTAAGCATATGTTTAAAGAATTTTGATTAAGTCTGCCTAAGTCGCTCAAACAGTTTGAGGCTGTTTTGCCAAACCCCGGAACCTACAAGGATATAGATCAAAAAAACTAACTTCACGGATTCAGGTTTTATGTCTTAAAGAGGTAGATTGCTTATTCTTTCAAATTGAAGTTTTTCATCCGGCAGACCAATGCCAAACCTAGCCGGAGTCTCTGCTCACCACAAGCATGAAATGCCTGTTATTTATCATCATCCCCTGGCCCGGTAATCATGTTTCCCGTGAAACCAGGGGGTAAAAAATTTTTTTTACCCGGGATCTTTTTTGAAGAGCCTGGATCGCAAATAAGCCTCTGATTTCTGAGACAGGCCGAGGCCAGGGGCGATTTTCTCAAACAAAGAGCCCGAGCCATATCCGCCAAGCATCCCGTTGACCCTGGCAACTGCTGCAGAGCGAACAAAATCCTGAAAAACCGGATATATTTCCATGTACTCCTGCTTGATCCCCGCGTGCCTCTGCAAATAGAATTTCTGGTGATAATCTTCTGCTTCAAAAAACTCTGAATAAGGGATAACCTCGGTGCGCACTTTGCCTGGAAGCAAGGCCATGCTGTTGATTATCATTTCTTTTTGTTCTTTTGAGTGGTAGAATGCGGCGTTCATATATTGCCTGGACCAGGGCTGGCCAGTGTGGTCGTGTCCGTCCCAGAACACCTTCAGAATTTCTTCGTAGGAAACCATGTCCGGATCATACCTGATCTGAATGCTTTCCATGTGGTCGCCGATATTGTGATAGGTCGGATCAGGGCCCGTTCCCCCGCTGTAGCCCACAACTGTTTCGTAAACTCCTTTAGTGATGCCGAACCCGGCATCAGGCCCCCAGAATCAGCCCAGGGCAAAAGTTGCTGTTCTGAGGTTTTGGGGTTTATCCAAATCCAGTGCAGGTATGTTTATTTGATTTTCTTGAATGTTTTTTAACGGATAATTCATGCTGTTCTCCTTTGCGTACAGATAAGCCGGGTCGTATATGACTATCAGACCGGCAATGACGAGCAGGTAGTTGCAAAGTTTCATTACAGGTTTCCTGAAAATATGAGACGGACAGGGAAGATTGCTCATATCGCCTGCATAACCTCCTGGGAAAAAGTTGTGTTTTGGCAGGCAGCTGGTAAATGATCTTGGCTTTATGCATCAGGGATGCGGTTTTGAACTGTTGAAAGCCCGTTTCAAACTTATTTATATTTTTAACCATCAACCCGGGTTGTGTCCACAGAAGAGTTTGAAAGCGCGAAATGAACAGGTTGCATCACTCGGGCAAATAAACTATATTACAAACTCTTCAGGACATTCATTTTTTTTGATCTGATGGAGCTATACGCTGAATCTGGCTTGATCCTGTTGCATGACAGGGCAGAATATTTATATTATTTTAATGAGCAAACATATGAAAGTCTGTTAAGGAGGCTGCTATGTTCAAGATTATCTCAGTTATTTCTGTTCTGATCCTGAGTTTTGTGTTTCTTTTTGGATTTAATCTGCACGCCGCAGACGAAGAAGAGGGCAAGAGGATAATGGAACGCAGATGCTCTGTGTGTCATACCCTGACCAGGGTCTACGAGGCTGAGAAAGACCGGGAAGGCTGGGAATATTATGTGGAGAGGATGATCAGGATGGGAGCAAGGGTTACGTCGGAGGAAAAACCCGTGCTTATTGATTACCTGACGGAAAAGTTCTCACCCTGATAAGTATAATGCATTCTTAAAAATTTGAACAGGAAGTATTATGTCTTATGTATTCGCTTATATTACCGCTCAGGATCTGTCAGAAGCTGAACTGATAGGCGGGACTCTGGTGGAAAAGAAGCTGGCCGCCTGCGTGAATATCTTTACCCACATGCAGTCCATCTACATGTGGGAGGGCAAGATGGAGAAGTCGCAGGAAGTTGTAATAATAGCCAAGACCGCGGACAAGCTCAAAGACAGACTTCTGGATCAGGTCAAAAAGACTCACAGCTATGATTGCCCGTGCGTGGTGTTTTTGCCTGTCGAGGGTGGAAATCCTGAGTTTCTGCAATGGATTGACGACCAGACCGCATCCCGGTCCCTTTTGCATACACTAACTTAAAGGTCGCCCTCAATCTATTAACTGCCGTGTTTTTTCCCATCTGCTTGAAGTGGTGTATTTTGGGCAAGCCCGGAAACTGACAAATCAAGCAGATGCAAGGCATTTGACTTATTTGAAAGCACTGCCGGGCAAGGACTTTTTAACAAATTATTAACCGCTTACGGCAAAATATTTTGTCGCAGGCCTTTCGAGGTATCCTGAATGCTTAATATGAAATTTGAAGACCTGGAAAATTATCTGCAATCCATTCTTCCCGGGGACATCAAGTTTATCGGAATCGGAGAAATGGGTTCCCTGGATGAACAGGGGATGAAGGATTTCGGATACGGCAGGCCCATGCTCATCAACTATGAACAGAACGGCAAGCCTGCTCAGGCCGTCCTTTCGGTCATGAAGGGGGACAGCTACGGTCACCAGTACTACTGGGACAGGGCAGCCATTCTGATGTTCCAGTATGAAACCGGGGCCTTGATGAAAAAACACGTCAGGCCCATGGGCCTTGGTTATATTGATAATTCGGGTCATTTGAATCCGGTCATGGATGTCAACGAATTCTTTATCCTGAATGAAAAGGTCGAAGGCTGGGATTATTTTCTGGATCTGGAAAGAATTAAAAGCAGTGGTCTCAAGGAAAGCGATGTGGATATAACTTCGGAATTCGCTTTGTGGCTGGCCGATCTCCATTCCAGCAAGAGTTCTGAAACAGACCTGTATGAACGCAGGATCAGGCAGCTTGTCGGTGATTCAGAATGTATTTTCGGACTTACCGACGCCTATCCGCATCCTTATGAACACTTCCCGGAACAGAGGTTTGTCCGTCTGGAGCAGAAACTAATTGAGTGGCGCTGGAAGCTTAAGAAGTATACCCACCGCTTAAGCGACGTACACGGCGATTTTCATCCCTGGAATGTCCTGGTCAGGGACGGAGGTGAATTTTCCGT
>SL_3KL_010_SEDDRAFT_10000875_pt1 | contig 26514 bp, 26 predicted proteins | sample SodLakKL_010_SED_2_FD_10381 | JGI IMG/M metagenome (IMG submission 10381) | reverse complement strand
TCGATCACGATTTTCTTGACTCGTTCTTCAATGCTGCTCATTGGTGGTTTCCTCAGTTGAACAAGGGTTGCCCGAAGCGGGCACATTGTAGTGAACATTCGCGTTCACTGCCAGTTTGACATGACCACCGAAACACTTTCCTACCCCGGCGGCCCCGAATTATTTATTTTCTATTAAAATCAAACAGTAAATGCAAATAGTTAACAAATTACGTCATATACATGCCGCCATTGACATGTAGTGTCTGGCCGGTCACGTAGCCACTGGCCTCGCTGGCCAGGAATCCGACGGCGGCGGCGACGTCGTCCACGTGACCCAACCGACCAAGCGGTATGCCGGCCTGAAGGCGGTCGCGCTGTCCGTCGTCGAGATCACGCGTCATGTCGGTATCGATGAAACCGGGTGCGACGACGTTTGCCGTGATCCCGCGGCTGCCCACCTCGTGGGCGACCGAACGCGTAAACCCGGCAACACCGGCCTTGGCGGCCGCATAGTTGGCCTGTCCGGGATTGCCGCTGTAGCCGACCACCGAGGAGATGTTGATGATGCGCCCGAAGCGCGCCTTGAGCATGCCGCGCAGGCAGGCCCGGGTTGTCCGCATCACGCCACGCAGGTTGGTATCGATGACCGCGTCCCACTCCTCGTCCTTCAAACGCATCAGCAGCTGGTCGCGGGTTATGGCCGCGTTGTTGACCAGGATGGTCACCGGCCCGGCTTCTTTCGATATCCGGCCAATCACTTCGGTGATCGCCTCGCCGTCGGTCACGTTCAGGGCCAGGCCGCGCCCGTCACCCAACCGCTGGCTGATCGCCTCGGCCCCGGTCTCGCTGGTGGCAGTGCCGAAGACATCCGCTCCCATTGACTTCAACCATGCGGCCGTGGCCTGCCCGATACCTCGACTGGCTCCCGTGACCAGGGCCACGCGGCCTTCGATGCGACTCATCGCCTCGGGGGTCATGTATTGTTCTCCCTCCAGTTCTCGATTGTCTGTTCGATGGCACCGGGCTGTTCGAGCGGTGCCCACTGTGCGCCGCGCTCGATACGACGCCCCAGCCCTGACAACACCCGGCCGGGCCCGCATTCTGCCAGTTTCATGATACCGCTGCCAGTGATCTTGCGCACACTTTCAGTCCAGCGTACCGGGCTGTGCAACTGCGCGACCAGCGCCGCGCGGATGTCGTCGGGTTCGTCATGTTCGGCCACGTCGCAGTTATGCACGACGGGAATCTCCGGTGCGCGAATGTCGACGTCAGCCAACACATCCGCCATGGCCTTGGCTGCCGGCTTCATCAGGGCACTGTGCGAAGGCACGCTTACCGGCAAGTTCACTGCACGCCGCGCCCCGGCCTCGCTGCACTTGTGCATTGCGCGCTCGACAGCAGCGGCATCGCCGGCAATGACGATCTGGCCCGGCGAGTTGTAGTTGGCCGGCGCAACCACCTGGTCCTCGGCCACTTCACGACAGATCGCCTCGACCACTTCGTCGTCCAATCCGAGAACGGCCGCCATCGCCCCCCGCCCGGCAGGGACCGCGGCCTGCATCTGGCGACCACGCTCGGCGACCACGGCGATGGCCTTTTCGAAATCCAGCGAGCCGGCGGCGACCAGGGCCGAGTATTCGCCCAGACTGTGGCCGGCCAGTTGCGCCGGTCGCGGCCCGCCCAGATCATTCCATAGCCTCCAGACAGCCACGGAAGCCGCCAGAATGGCCGGCTGGGTCAGTTCCGTTCGGTTGAGTTCCTCCTCGGGACCTTCGGCGACCAACTGCCACAGATCCATACCGAGCACGTCGCCGGCCTCGTCGAAGGTAGCGCGTACCCGTTCGTGTCGTTCCGCCAGTTCGGCCAGCATTCCAACAGACTGCGAACCCTGGCCGGGAAACAGAAATGCGAATTCCGACATGCATACTCCCCGTTCTGCTGTCTTGATCAGATGAGTGAAGAAAACGTCCGCTAGTAGGCAACCAGCGCCGCACCCCAGGTGAAGCCACCGCCGAAGGCCTCGAGCAGCAGCTTGTCACCGCGCTGAATGCGCCCGCTGCGCACGGCCACGTCCAGGGCCATGGGCACGGAAGCCGCCGACGTATTGCCGTGCTGGTCGACAGTCACCACAACCTGATCCATGGACATGCGCAGCTTGCGAGCCGTCGCCTGGATGATGCGCAGGTTGGCCTGGTGAGGAATCAGCCAATCGAGATCTTCCTTTTCCAGATGATTCGCCGCCAGCGTCTCGTCGACAATGCGACCAAGCGTGTTCACCGCAACCTTGAAGACTTCATTGCCACGCATGGAGACCGCCAGGCCGCCACGCTCCTCGGCACGAAAACCGCGCGAAACCCCGACATCGACCTTGAGCAGGTCACTGTAGCCGCCGTTGGCATGAATGTGGGTCGAGAGGATTCCGGGCTCTTCGTCCGCCGTCAGGACGGCGGCACCGGCACCGTCGCCGAACAGCACGCAGGTGCCGCGATCGCTCCAGTCGAGCATCCGGGTCAGGGTTTCGGCGCCCACCACGAGAACGTTGCGTGCCGTGCCGTTGCGAATGTACTGGTCGGCAACCGACAGCGCATAGATGAATCCCGAGCAGGCGGCATTGATATCAAACGCACCACACTCGGCCATTCCGAGTCGGTGCTGCAACAGGCAGGCAGTGGATGGGAATACCAGGTCAGGTGTTGTCGTTCCCACCAGCAGAAGGTCGATATCTCCCGCTTTCAGACCTGCCGCTTCCATGGCCTGACGGGCTGCCTGTTCGGCCAGGTCGCACGTGGTCTGGCCTTCGGCAGCGACGTGACGCTGCGCAATGCCGGTACGTTCGCGAATCCACTGGTCGCTGGTATCGACCATCTTCTCGAGATCCGCGTTGGTCAGGACCTTTTCGGGCAGGTACCTGCCGGTTCCGATGATGCGCGCGTACATGCCGTACTCAACTCCCTAAACCATGTGTTCCGTTAAGTCAGTAGCTCGCCCAGAGCCGACGTTCCAGCTCGGGGATCAGGTCTCGTCGCGCCTCCAGCGCCGCCAGCCTCAACGCAGCGGCAACCCCCCGAACACAGGCGGCACCGTGACTCTTGATCACCGTGCCGCGTACACCCAGCAAGGGGGCACCATTATGCATGGCCGGATCAAGCCTGTCATGCGCCGATCGCAAGCGACGGCGGGCCAGCCAACCGCCCGGCCCCCGCCCCAGCGCACGATCGATTTCACCGAACACGAGCTTCACCATGCCCTCGGCGCCCTTGAGCAGGACATTGCCCGCAAAGCCGTCACAGACGACGAGATCCACCGCTCCGGCAAACACGGCATCCGCCTCGACGAATCCCGCATAGTCGATCTCGCGCTCGGCATCGATAAGGCGCCCGGCCTCACGCAACACATCCGGCCCCTTGTTCGGCTCATGCCCGATGTTGAGCAGACCGGTTCTCGGTGCGCTACCCGCCAGCACTTCGACAGCAAAGTGACCTAGCCGGGCGAACTCGAGCAAGCGATGAGCATCGACGCCAACGTTGGCTCCGAGATCGAGTACCCAGACTGGTTTATCGGCACCGGGGATGGACGCCATCAGAGCGGGACGCTCGACGCCGGGCAACATGCCCATTGTCTGCCTCGACAAGGCCATCAACGCCCCGGTGTTGCCGGCACTGACAACGCCCTGAACGTCTCCGGCAGCCAGCAATTCAAGGGAACGCTGCATGCTGCTCCCCCGCCCCTGACGGAGCGCCCGCGCGGTCGTGACGTCCATGGGCAGGGCGGAGTGGGCTTCGTGCAGACGAATGCGCCCCCGCAAGCCGGCATCCACCCCTGACAGCGCCGACTCCAGATCGGAGCGATCTCCGACCAGGTGCAACACCAGGCCCTGGTCATCGGACAGCGCACGGACGGCACCCTCCACGACCACGCGGTAACCACCGTCGCCGCCCATGGCATCGACGGCGATATTCACGCGCTGGCTTTCAGGCATGCGGACCCGAGTTCGCCCGGGGCATCAACCCTGGGTTTCTTCGAGATCCTCTTCGTCGATTTCCGGGGCAATCTCCACGACCTGGCGGCCGCGGTAGAAGCCCTCGGCACTCACGTGGTGACGGCGATGGATCTCGCCAGTGGTGGGATCTTCGGACAGCGTGGCCTTGCGCAGGCTGTCGTGCGAACGGCGCATGCCGCGCTTGGATGGGGTCTTGCGATTCTTTTGAACAGCCATGATCGATCTCCTTGCAAAAACTAGTCCTGGTCGCGTTCTTTCTTGAGGGCCGCCAGTTCGGCGAACGGCCTGTGCGTATCCGCACCGCTGCTTTCGTCGTCACCCAGGCGGCTCGATTCCGGATCGACCGGAACCAATGGCAAACCGAGCAGCATCTCTTCCTCGATCAGCTTGATCAGCTCCACCCGGCCATCGGTGACCATCAAGGGTTCGTAGTCATCGGGCAAGGCGTCAGCGTCTCGCTCGTTGCCCACGATTCCCACCACCGACCGGCTTTCCAGTTCGTGCCGGAACACCTTCAGCGTCCGTTGGCAGGTCAGCGGCACCTGCCCCTTCACCCATACTTCGACGCGCACCTGGCGCTGTTCGTCATGGGCGAAACGCAACTCGAAGGCGACTTCCACCTCGCCCGGATCGGCTATCATGCCGGCCAGGCGTTCGAGCCGCTTGAGCGGTACCGTGCCGGCGAACTCACGGCGCGCGGCAGCTGCCTTTTCGACTTGAACCCAGTCGGGAAAATCTCGCGACATAAGCCGGGCATTATACCATTGGAATTTGTTTTGCCACAATTGCTTGGAACCATGAAAAAAGCGCCATGCAACCGACCGGAGGCGGAAGATTCGTGCCAGAGCTGATTCTCGCCTCCGGCTCGCCCTACCGCCGCGAACTTCTCTCCCGCCTTGGGCTGTCATTCAGCGTGGTCTCGCCGGACGTCGATGAACGCGCCGAAGCCGCCGAAAGCGGCATCGACATGGCCAGACGGCTGGCTTTGCTGAAAGCGCGTGCGATCGCGGCCCGCTACCCGGACGCCGTCGTCATCGGCTCCGACCAGGTTGCCGAATGCGCCGGCTCGAAGCTCGGGAAGCCGGGAACCGTCGAGCGGGCCACCGAGCAGTTGTCGTTCTGCAGCGGCCACGAAGTCGTCTTTCATACCGCAGTAGCGGTGATCGGCAACCGCCGCGAACACATTGAGGTCGTGCCGACGCGGGTTCGCATGCGGCCACTGACCCGAGACGTCATCGAGCGCTATGTCGAGAAGGACCGGCCGCTCGACTGCGCCGGAGCGATGAAAAGCGAGGCGTTGGGCATCGCCCTGGCCGAGGCCATTACCAGCAACGACCCAACGGCCCTGGTCGGGCTGCCCCTGATCGCAGTAACCGGGATGCTTGCCGATGCAGGGCTGCCGGTTCTCGGCGCCTTGCCGCATGATCCCCCGGCTCAGTGATAAGCTATCCCCATACGCACCGGAATGGAGTGAAACGAGGATGTCCGCCAAACCCTCAAACGGCAACACCTACAAGCACTGGCGCCTGGAAACCGATATCGACGGTGTCGCCTGGCTCTACATCGACCGCAGCGACGAAAAGGTCAACAGTCTGGGCACCGAGGTCTTGAACGAGCTCGAGCAGATCGTTACGCGGATGGAAACCGACAAGCCGACCGGCCTGGTGCTGATGTCGGGCAAGTCGGGATCCTTCATTGTCGGTGCCGACGTTCGCGAGTTCGACGCCACCGACAAGGTATCGGAACTCGAGGACAACGTGAAAAAGGTGCACGGCCTGTTCCATCGGATCGACCAGCTGCCGTTTCCGACCGTGGTCGCCTTTGAAGGCTATTGTCTCGGCGGCGGACTCGAACTGTCGCTGTGCTTCGACTGGCGCATCGCGCTCGATGCCGACCATACGCGCATCGGCTTCCCCGAAGTCAATCTCGGCATTTACCCGGGATTCGGCGGCTCGGGACGCAGCATCCGGGCGATGGGCGGACTCAATGCCATGCAGATCATGCTGACCGGCCGCATGCTCAGGGCCAGGGCTGCCCGCGGCATGGGCCTGATCGACCAGACCGTGGATCGCCATGGCTCACTTCGCTGGGCGGCTCGCGCCGCAGTCACGAAGAAGAAGAAATCCAGGGCTCCCGGACTGACGGCCCGTGCGACCACCTGGACGCCAGTCCGGAAGTTCCTGGCCGGCCAGATGCGCAAGCAGACCGCGGCCAAGGCGCGCAAGGAGCATTATCCGGCACCCTACGAACTGATCGACGCCTTTGAGGCAGCCGGCAACTCGACATCGGAAATGATCCGTATCGAGGCCGAGAAGATCCCTCGTCTGCTGGCCGGCGACACTTCACGCAACCTCAGGCGTGTCTTCCGCCTGATGGAAGAACTCAAGGCCCAGGGCAAGCGCTCGGACTTCAGGGCTCGGCGCGTCCACGTGATCGGCGCTGGCGTGATGGGCGGTGACATCGCCGCCTGGTGCGCATCACGCGGTCTGGAAGTCACACTCCAGGACCGCGAGATGAAGTACATCGAGCCGGCACTCAAGCGGGCGAAATCATTGTTCAAGCGCAAGCTCAAGACACCGCCCGCGGTGGCCGCTGCGCAGACACGATTGATTGCCGACGTGGAAGGCAAGGGACTGACCCAGGCCGATGTCGTGATCGAGGCCATTTTCGAGGACCGCGATGCCAAGCGCGAACTATTCGCCGAGGTCAACCGCAAGGCGCCGAAGCACGCCGTGCTGGCCACCAATACCTCGGCAATTCCGCTGGGCGAACTTGCCGATGTACTGGATGATCCCTCGCGGCTGATCGGCCTGCATTTCTTCAACCCGGTCGCCAAGATGCCGCTGGTCGAAGTGGTCTATGACCGACAATCCAATTCCGATCGCGTCAACGATGGATCCAGTTTCGCCACCCAGATCGGCAAGTACGCCCTGCCGGTGACATCGACGCCCGGCTTCCTGGTCAATCGCGTGCTCGCCCCTTACATGCGCAATGCAATGAAGATGCATCGCGAAGGCATTCCCAAGGAGGCACTCGACAAGGCTGCCGAGCAGTTCGGGATGCCCATGGGGCCGGTGGAACTGGCCGATACGGTTGGCCTGGATGTCGGCCTCGGCGTCATCAAGACCCTGATGGGCGACGAGGCGGGCGAGGACCGCCAGGTGCTCAAGGAGATGATCGAGGCCGGAAAGCTGGGCAAGAAGTCCGGCGAGGGGTTCTACAAGTGGAAGAAAGGCAAGCCGGAACGTGATTCGAATGCTGCCGAGGGCCACGACCTCGACAAGCTTGCCGATCAACTGATGCAGCCCTACTTTGACGAGTGCCGGTCGTGCTTGCGCGATAGAGTCGTCAAGTCGACCGATCTCCTGGATGCCGGGATGATCTTTGGTACCGGTTTCGCCCCATTCCGTGGCGGACCCATGCAATATCTCGAATCCAGCGCTGCCGCGAGCAGCGACCAAGCCAACAAGGAGCAGTCCTGATGACCGACAGCAGCCTGCGCAGAATCGCCATCATCGGCGGTAGCCGCATTCCATTCTGCCGCTCCAATACGCTGTATGCAGACCAGACCAACCTGGACATGCTCACCGCAGCCATCCAGGGCGTGGTTGATCGCTACGGACTTGACGGCAAGCAGATCGACCAGGTCGTTGCCGGAGCGGTCACCACGCACTCCAAGGACTGGAACCTGGCGCGGGAGGCCGTACTCTCCACCTCCCTGTCACCGCTCACGCCCGGCATCACGCTGCAGCAGGCCTGCGGCACCAGCCTGCAGGCGGCACTGATGGCTGGCGGTCAGATCGCGGCCGGCCAGATCGACTGTGCGATCGTCGGCGGTACCGACACTACATCGGATGCACCGATCGTCTTTCAACGCCGCTTCGCCCAGCGCCTGGTCAAACTGTCAAAGGCACGCAGTTTCGGCGACAAACTAAAGGTATTCAAGGGCTTCCGCCCCGGCGAGCTGGCGCCGCAACCGCCGCGCAACTCCGAGCCACGCACCGGCCTGTCCATGGGCCAGCATTGCGAACGCATGGCCCGGGAATGGGCGATCTCGCGAGAGGCCCAGGACGAGCTCACATTCGAAAGTCACCAGAAAGCCGCCCGGGCCTGGGAGTCCGGATTCTTCGATGATCTGGTCCGGTCACATGCCGGGGTGATTCGCGACAACATCGTGCGCCCTGACACGTCACTGGAAAAGCTGGCCAGCCTCAAGCCGGCCTTCGATCGCTCGGCGAATGGCACGCTGACGGCCGGCAACTCCACCACGTTGACTGACGGGTCGGCCGCCGTGTTACTGGCATCGGAAGACTGGGCCAGGGAGAACGACCTGCCGGTCACGGCCTGGCTGACCTTTGGACGCACGGCATCGGTCGATTTCGTCAACCGCGACGAGGGCCTGTTGATGGCACCTACCGTGGCCGTCGCCGAAATGTTGCAGCGGTCCGGGCTCAAGCTCCAGGACTTCGATTTCTACGAGATCCATGAAGCCTTTGCCGCCCAGGTACTGTGCACGCTCAAGGCCTGGGAGTCGGAACGCTATTGTCGTGAGCGACTGGGCCTGGACGATGCGCTGGGCAGCATCGATACCCGCCGCATGAATGTCCATGGTGGTTCGGTGGCGATCGGCCATCCGTTTGCCGCAACCGGTGCCCGTATTCTGTCCACGCTGGCACATACGCTCGACAAGGCCGGCTCCGGGCGAGGTCTGATTTCGGTGTGCACCGCCGGAGGCATGGGAGTGGCGGCCATCGTCGAGCGCGATGGAAGCGGAACATCCGGCGGCTCGAAGAAATCCGCCGGAAAGAAGGCCGGCAAGAAAAAGGCCGCGAAAAAGAAATCCGCCGCCAAGAAGAAGGCAGCCAGCAAACCCCGGCCCGAAGACCACAGCGACCAGGCGACCACCAAGAGCGACGACTGACCTCCATGGCCAGCCGCTCGCCCCTGGCCGGCGCCCTGGTCCTCCAGGTCGCCGTTGTCGCGCTCGCATTGACGCTGGCGTGGCTGTTCGGGCTCTCACCCTGGCAACGACTGCACTGGTCGCCGGAAGTCCTGACATGGTCAGTGCTGGCCACCCTGCCCCTCGCGGTCTTGCTCCTGTTGTTCCCGCTGGCTGGCTGGAAGTGGACGCGCGAGATCAGCCGCATGGTCGAGCAGATCGTGTTGCCCCTGTTCGAGCGTGCGCCTGTCGGCAGCGTGGCCCTGGTTGCCGCACTCGCCGGCATCGGTGAAGAACTCTTGTTCCGAGGCGTCTTTCAGGACGGGTTGTCGCTTCTGTTCGGCCCCGCCATCGGCCTGATTCTCGCCTCGCTACTGTTCGGCCTGGCGCATGCGGTCACACCGGCCTACTTCCTGATCGCGACGCTGATGGGAGCCTATCTGGGCTGGCTGTACCTCCATGGCGAAAACCTGCTCGTGCCCATCATCGTGCACGCGCTGTATGACTGGATCGCCATCCACTTCTACCTCTGGAATCGGAAGCGGTGCCTTGACCCCAAACCGGGCGGAACGCACGGCCGACCGGAATGATTCTGCCCCCCGCAGGCGCCAGGGCGATCTTTCTCACCAGGGACGATTTGCCTGATGGACCTGCTCGAGGTGGATCGTGAACCGTTCCTCGCACTGGTCACACTCGTAATCGATCGGCGTCGCCGTTACCTGCAGGTGACATTCCATCTCTCCGATTCGAAACGGGTACTCCGCCAGGATACGCTGCACGCGCTCGCATACGGTCCGGGCACCGGCACGGTCGGTCATCGGCATGATGACCAGCGGCTCTGCCGCCATCGACTCGTCCAGCGAGCCGACCACGTCCGGCGCACGCGCCTGCCGGAGAATGCGGGTGTAGAGCTCAGGCAGCAACAGGCAGACTTCACGGGATGTCGGCCGGCGAACCAGCCCTCCAGGCAAGGTGATCTCCTCTATCGTGACCCGTATCACTGCGAAGTTCGTGGCATATCGCCGTGCGCAGACCACTTCCCGGCGCAGAAACAGGGCCGTGCTGGAAGCGTCCAGCACCCCCGCCGGCAAGGCAAGAGGCGGTCCGTCGGGCAGGTCCCGCCCCAGGGAATCGAGAATTTCCGCAACCTGGCCGGCGCTGTAGCCGTGATCCTGCATCAAGCGGGCCACCGGCCCGCGCATCCGCTCGAGATCAGATGGCGTGAGCAACTGTTGCTCCAGCCACTCGATGACCACTTCAGGAGAAAGCGTCTGGTCGGCTTCCAGTAGTGCCTCGAGTGCCACCAGGCGACTGTTGTCGAATGCCCGGTTGACGCGCTCGCCAAGCTTGCCGTCCAGCCGGTTCATGGCCGTGCTGCCGGCGCTCCTCTCGTCGAGATGAATGACCAACTCACGCTGCAGCCGCGACAACTGATCCTTCAATGCACGCGGATCGAGTGGTGGCTCGTCCGCTCCGCCCCGACTCTCCGTGCGAGAGAGCACGCGGTCGATATAGTCCGAGAAGGCTGCCGACAACTGTTCTTCGTCGGCCATGCCTTCCTGTCTGAGCTCGGCAGCCAGCACCACCAGTCTTGCAGCTTCTGCAGGATCGTCGCGAATGCGGTCGACGATTTCGTCAACGTCCAGGCCGATGCTTTCCGCTCCGCCTTCCAGCGCCTGGACCAGGTGTTCTCCGCGCAGCCCTATCGAAAGGTAATGAATGAGCTCGCCGTAGTCCTTGAGAGACATGCCTTCCTGGATCAGAGCCTGCTTGAGCTGCGGCAGCAACTTTCGCAACTCCTGCGGATCGGGCAGCATGCGATTGATGATCTGTGCCGTACGACGCGCGGAATAATTACTCCCGCGGTACTCCTCCCGCACCAGGGATACCAGCGTGGTGTAAGTCAACTGATCGATTTCTCCGATGACCTCCCCCTGCTCGGAAAGAATGGTTTCCATGTCCTGTCGCGCGGAAATCGATTGCCTGACTCTATGCCGCAACGTGTTCATCGCCAGAAAGAGGTCTTCGGGAGAAAGCGTGGATGCTCCAACCGAACCGCCTTGCTCGATTTCCCGCGCCAGATCACGCAGGTGCTCGATGAGCTTGACACGGCTCGAATCGCTGCCGTTCGCCATTGAATCGGCCAGCTCTTGCCCGGCGGCCTCGGGCTCATCGGCCAGGCGCCCCAGGGACATGAAACCTTCGAGTTCGTGCAACACGCGCTCGGCCACCCCACCGGCGTATCGGCTCGGTCCCTCGGCAGCGACCCCCTCCGCGTTCCTGCTGACTACTTTCTGATCGCTGGTCAGCTTCCTGTAAACGATGTGGTTGAAGCGCACCGAGTCCACGTTGTGCCGCTCGAGCGTCGCTTCGGCTGCGCCGACGTCGGGATGGGCGGCCGAATCGGAGAAGATGCGCATCAGCAGACGAAAATCCGCCTGAATGATACCCGCCTCGAATGAAACCGACTCGATCTCCTTCTCCGCGAACATTTTCACCAGGCGCAGCGGGTCGAAGCGATCACCGACAGGGTGTTTTTCCACGAAAAGTGAACCTCGGTCCGACAGAAGCGTGATGACCGGCACCCGCTCCAGGGCGTTGCCCAGAGACTCGTAGGCCTGATCGCAAGCCTTGCAGGTTAGAGGATGATCATTGCCATAGCTGCAGGCATTGGCATATGCAGTGCTGATCCGGCGTGCCAGCAGCTCGGCCTGCAACGGTTCCAGTTTCTTGTTGATGCCGGCGGTCACTGCATCGCCTGGGCCGTATACGCCGTCATCCAGCGCTCCAGGGCCAACGAGAATGCGCGCGCACTGAGAAAGCGTCGAGCCGGATCGGTATCTGTCGCCTTGAGGATGATCCCCTCCATCCCTTCATCGATATCAGGGTTGCACTCGCACGGTCGCCGGGTGAAGAACGAAGCCGGATCGCGTACCTTGCGAAGCAACGCCTCGCGACCCGGCTCGTCACGCACGGGCAGAAAGCCGGCCAGCAACTCGAACAGGATCACGCCCATGGCATAGATGTCGGTACGCCGGTCGGTCTCCCTGGCTGCGGCCTGCTCCGGCGCCAGGTAATTTGGCGTGCCCACCACCAGGCCTCGTGCAAAGAACTCGATGTGCTTGGTCTTAGCGATTCCGAAATCAGCAACCAGCGCTCGACCCTGCCGATCGTCGATCAGAATATTGGCCGGCTTGAGATCCTGGTGAACCACACCCTGCTCGTGCGCGAACTCAAGGCCGTCAAGTATTTCACGAGTCAACCGGATCGCGTGGTTCAGGGGCAGGCGACGACGGGACGGCACCGGATGCCGGCGAAGCCGAAGCAGCAGTTCACCGAGATCGGGGCCGTCGACCATCTGCATCACCTGGTAGAAGAATTCATCGTCCTCACCACTGTCGAAAATCGTGATGATATGGGGATGATCGAGCACCGCGACCGTCTCGGCCTCGTCGCGAAACTGCATGCGAGCCAGGTCGCCGGCGGCAAGCTCCTTGGGCAACAGCTTGATGGCGACCTGGCGTTTCAGGGATTTCTGGTAACCGGCAAAAACGGCCCCCATTGCGCCACGCCCGAGCTCCCTCACCACGACAAAATTACCGAACGAGCGTCCGATGATGTCCCGGTAGTCATACTCGCTATTGGCGTTCACTGCACCCCCGCACACAGAACCCTTCCGCCCGGCTCAATCTGACACAAGATGTGAACTACGTCAATATTTCAGGGTGGTGGAGCCAAGATTCGCGCGTTTGAGCCGACTCCCCCGCCCGTGCCGCTGGACTTGCTCGACACCTCAGGCAAGAATGTGGCGCATGGGATGGATGGTACGCAAATTCGACAACCTGGGCAGCGCTTGCTGCGGAGCCGGTGGCGGCATGGGGCTGAGTCAGGCTCCCGCTTTTACCCAGGCCTACCTGCAACGCCTCGGCGGTCATCTCGACGAAGCGCGACGGACTCTTTCCATGGTCGAGCGCGGCGAGTGGTTGCAGCGACTGGGTGTAGCCGAGCGCCAGGACGCGGTCTCCGAGTTCGCGCTTCGCGTACACGAACTCGAGCAGGCCTTCCAGGCGATTTCCCAGGCACCACCGCTCCTGCAACCACTGATAATGATGCAGCATGCCGAAAGCGACATCGCGCAGCGCGCATGGGAGCATTTCACGCCGGCGATTCCCGTTGATGCCCCTTCGCTGGTCTATACCGGCGCAGGTATTGTCCTGGCCCTTCTGGTCTATGAGCTGGTCAAGGCTCCCGGCGCCCTGTTTCGTCGAAAGGCACCCTCCCCGGGCTAACTCGTCGGACCGCCGCCCTCTGGCAACGGGGCACGCACAAGCGCCAGGCTCCCTCGCCCGAGCAACACGCCGACCAGGCACATCACACCGAGACCGAGTGCGTCCACGCCAAGTGACAGCCCCACGGGCACGATGAGAGGGGCGATCAGCACCACCCCGATCTGGAGACCGAACACAAAGCCGCCGGCAACCAGCAGCAAGCTCGCAACGAGAAGGAAGGCGAGGGTCTGTCCTGTCCCCCGCCCGATGCCATCGCTCAAGGCCTGCAGCGTGCCGGCATCGTGTAGTATCGCCGCCCAGGCCAGCGACAGCCCCACCACCAGCAGGACACCGGCTGAAGTCACTGCCGCCCGGACAGCCTTGTCCGTCAGTTGTTGCCAACTCAACTCGTGAAACACCAACACCCGAGTGACAGCCGCCCAGATTGCCGCGACAAGTGCTACGTCGAGTAACGCCAGCCAGCCAGCGACGACGGCTACGAGCAACAGTATCGCGGCCCCCAGGTCCCATAGCGGCCGACCGGTGCGCTCTGCAGCCACGGAGACGGACCCGAAAACGGACCTCGCCCGGCCGCCCAGACCCGGCATGCACGCCGCCGCGACCGCCACCAGCGCAACCGGTATCAGCGCGGTAACCAGCAGCACTTCGGCACTGACGGAATGTCGAGGCGCCGCCACCTCCGAGATGGCGGTGTAGAGCACCGCGGGAATGACCATGGTCAGGCCGACCGCACATCCCGAGGCGAGTGCACTGAGTAACCTGACCGCGATCGACGATGGATTCAGTCCGCTGTTTTCGCCCGCCATGGACGAAATCGGCAGGATCCAGGAGTTCAAGTAATAATCACGGCCGAGAATCGCCGCGACGAAACTCATCAGGGGTACGGCCAGCAACTGAACCTGGTCACCCAGCTCCAGCACACTGATGATGAGCAGTGCCGGCTCCAGTTCGGCTTGCAAAAAGCCGGTCAGTACCGCCATTGCCACGACCGCGAAGACCGGCACGCCAATCGCGAGCACCAGTAGAAGGACCAGTCCGATCATCTGCCCGAACCCTTGTCCTCCCGCAAGCGGAAGACGGGCGACGGTGCCAGGCCAAAGGCCAGAAATCGCGCCGCCATGACCGCGAAAGCGGCCGGCACGATGACATAAATCGCCCAAAGCGGTACCCGGTCGAGGACCACCCGGCCAAACTCGAGTTCCAGCAGGACTGCCCGGAGGCCGTACCAGGCCAGCACCAGGCTGACCACCGCGGCAGTCAGAAATGACAATCGCATCAGGACCACTGCCACACCGGTCGGAAACAGCGATTCAATGACCCGCACTCGATAGTGTCCGAGACGACCGGCGGCCACGGCACTGCCAACCATCACCAACCAAAGCAGCAGGGCGGAGATGGCGTCGTCGGCCCAGCCGACCGGCAAGCCGCCAAAGTGGCTTCCGACTTGCTTCACCAACGCCACCAGCACGACCATGGCGAACAGGCAGGCAACCGAGCCCGATTCCAGCGCCGCAATCAACTTGCCCGTCGGATCGTTGGCCTGGCCGGCCGAATCGTGGACGTCCCGAGTCACGGTACTCCCCGGATCATCACGCGAGCCGGCTCAGTGAACGCCCGACTCCAAGCCTCGACATGCGAATCACGGGGCTCGTACAACCAGCCCGGCGGCCTCGGTGGTATTCTGCAGCAGTGTGGCCACGGTCATCGGTCCAACACCACCGGGTACGGGCGTGATCCAGCCAGCCCGCTCCGCGGCGGCCTTGAAATCAAGGTCACCGCGCAACTTGCCATCCTCGCCCCGCGTGATACCGATATCGACCACGACGGTCCCTTCCGCGATCCATTCCGGGTCGATCAGGCCGGGTTTGCCGACGGCCACGAACAGCGCCTCGGCATTACGCACATGCTTTTCAAGGTTGCGGGTGAACCGGTGGGCAACACTGACTGTTGCACCGGCCAGAAGCAGCTCGAGTGCCAGAGGGCGTCCAACGATATTGGATGCGCCGACGACCAGTGCATCCATGCCCTTGGTGTCGATGCCGTGAGCGGCCAGCAGGGTCATGACTCCGCGCGGCGTGCAAGGCCGCAGCCCCGGATCGCGAACCGCCAACCGGCCCATGTTGACCGGATGGAATCCATCGACATCCTTCTCCGGCCAGATGCGCCGGGTGACCTCGCGTTCATCCAGATGCGCCGGCAGCGGTAGCTGAACCAGGATCCCGTCCACGCTGTCGTCTTCGTTCAGGGCATCGATCAGGGCCAGCAGTTCACCGCGGCCGGTACCGTGCGAGAGCCGATGCGTGGCAGAAACCAGGCCGGCTCGTTCACATGCGCGGATCTTGTGGTTGACATAGACTTCGGAAGCAGCGTCATCGCCGACCAGCACCACGGCCAGTCCGGGCGCACGTCCGCCGCGCTCGACGTGGTTGGCAACGGCGTCGGCCACGTTGGAGATGAGACGGTCGGCTACCGCGCGACCGTCGATGATCTGGGCATGCGTCTTCATATGGGATGACATTGTAAGATAGGAGGCGGTCAAAGTCCGCCGATGTTGCAAGGGAGTCTCCGTGAACCTGTTCAATCATCACTTCATCGATCTGGAGGGCAACCGCCTCTACCTCGACCGGCACCGCAATCTGCCCTTTCTGGTCGTCGTCATCGCTACCGAAAGTCGGTTTGTTCCGCAAATGGCTCGCCTGCAATCAGTTTACGCAGTCAACCGCGAGGCCGGCCTGCGGATACTTGCCATGCCGTGTACGGACTTCGACGAAGAGCCGCGCGAGGAGGCCGAAATCGCCGAATTCCTGCGCGAAAACTACCCGGTCAACTTTTTCGTCACTCAGCGCTGTAGCGTTACCGGTCGAGACATGCACCCCCTGTTTCGGGAGATGCTCCAGGAGCGGTCGGCGGCCATTCTGCCGCGCGGCACTTTCCACAAGTATCTGTTCGACCGACGCGGAGAACTGGTGGAGGACTGGCAACCGCACGTGCTGCCCGACGACCCCGGCCTGATCAACAGTATCCAGAAGCACCTCACCTCCAAGAGTCTCTGACCGGACTCAGCCCCGTTGCACACCGCGCGCACAAGCCGGGCAATCGGGGTCGCGTACCAGACGAGTGGTTCTGAAGTCGCCGTTCAGGGCATCGAAATGGATCAGCCGCGAGACCAGCGGGCGTCCGATGCCGAGCAGGAGCTTGAGGGCTTCGGTCGCCTGCAGGGTGCCAATGACACCGGGCAATACGCCCAGCACCCCGGCCTCGGCACAATTGGGCGCCTCCACGGCCAGCGGCGGATCCGGAAACAGGCAACGGTAGCAAGGCTCTTCTCCAACCGATGGATGAAACACCGCAACCTGGCCGGCAAACCGCATGACCGCACCGTAGACCAACGGCAGGCCCAGGCGCAGGCACGTGTCATTGAGCAGGTAGCGGGTGGGAAAATTGTCGGAACCGTCGATGACCACGTCGTGCCCGCTCAGCACATCCCCGGCATTGTCCTCATCCAGTCGGGCGGTAATCGTTTGTATCTCGATATCCGGGTTGAGGGCGTGCAGGCGCTGGGAAGCCGATTCGGTCTTGGGATGCCCGACCAGGTGATCACTGTGGAGAATCTGCCGCTGGAGGTTGGAGCGTTCAACCACGTCAGGGTCGATCAGGGTGATGTGCCCTACCCCGGCGGCCGCGAGATAAAGCGCGGCCGGTGAGCCCAGCCCCCCGGCACCAGTGATGAATACACGACTTTCCAGCAGTTTTCGCTGCCCTGCTTCCCCAACCTCGGGCAAGGCGAGGTGACGCAGGTAACGTCCCCTCGCGACGTCGTCGAGCAATGTCGGACGGGTCACCGGCAGGCCGCAAGCGCGCCAGGCGTTGTATCCGCCTTCAAGGTTGTAGACCCTCTCGTATCCCAGGCTCGACAGCGCATCGGCGGAAATGGCAGAGCGATCTCCGCCCGCGCACATGAGCACCAGCGTGCGGTCGACCTCCGGCACGTGCTGTCCGATATCGAGCTCGAGCATCCCACGCTCGATCAACAAGCCACCAGGTATCGTTCCTTCGCTCGTTTCCCAGGACTCGCGGATGTCGATGATGAGCGCACCCTTGTCGGCCATGTCCCGGGCCTCGTCCGGCGAGACTTTCGGGACCTGTTGCTTGAGCCGGTCCAGGTAGCGCTCGAGCCGCTCAGCCTTTTCGTTGCTTGCGTCGGACAAATTTCTTCAACCGCCTGCGTTTCTGCACCTGTCGAGGCGTCAGCTTGTTGGTTCGCCCTGCGTAGGGGTTTTCGCTCTCCCTGAACACCAATCGAACCGGCACTCCAGTGAGGTCGAAGTGCTTCCTGAAGGTATTGACCAGGTACCGACGATATTGATCCGGCACGTGCTCGGTACGATTGCCATGGATCACCACCCGGCTGGGGAAGTGGCCACCGCCGTGCGCATAGCGCAACTTGGGTGCCAATCGCCGGATGGAAGGCGGCGGGTGAGCTTCTACCGCCTTTCTCAACGCTCGGGTCAGGGCCGAGGTCGACAACTCGGCCATGCCGACCTCGTTGACATGCTCGATTGCATCGGTCAGTTCCCCCAGTCCACTGCCGTGCAGTGCCGACAAGGTAACCACGGGGGCGAACCTTGCGAAGTCCAGTCGTTCGGCAACCTCGGTCAATACCTTGCGTCGCGCATCGGGATCAATGGCGTCCCATTTGTTGACCACGATCACCAGGCCGCGGCCGGCATCGATGACATGCCCGGCCAGGCGTGCGTCCTGTTCGGTGATTCCCTCCGAACTGTCGCACACGAGACAGACGATGCGCGCCTTCTCCACCGACTGCAGTGCCTTGATGGTACTGAATCGTTCGATGCCTTCATGGCTGCCGCGACGACGGCGTATGCCGGCTGTATCGACCAGGTGATACGTCACGCCGTCGCGCTCAACCGTCGCATGAATGGGGTCACGTGTCGTGCCGGGCACGGGCGTGGCCAGAGCGCGCTCCTCACCCAGGAGGCGATTGAGCAAGGTCGACTTGCCGGCATTCGGACGTCCGATCAAGGCCAGCCTGATACCGTCCTCGGGCAATTCCTCCGTGGCGTCGACAGCAGGCAGGCGAGCCGACAACACCCGCTCCAGATGACCCAGCCCGCGCCGATGACTTGCCGCAATCGCACAGACCTCGCCCAATCCCAGCTCGGCCGCCTCGGCCACCGCCATGTCCCGGTCGATACCGTCGGTCTTGTTGACGACATGAATGACCGGCTTGTCGAGTGCACGCATTTCCGATGCGATCTGGTGCTCAACGGGCAACACTCCGGACCGACCATCCGTGATGAAAACCAGTATGTCTGCCTCCCTCATGGCGTGGCGGGTCTGGAGCTGAGCTCCGGATTCCACTTCGCCTGCGGCCTCGTCCAGCCCGCCCGTATCAATCAGAATGACTGGCCGCCCATCAATGACGGCTCTGCCATAGATCCGGTCGCGAGTGACGCCGGGAGTATCGGCCACAAGCGCATCACGCGTTCGCGTGAGTGCGTTGAACAGGGTCGACTTGCCCACATTGGGCCGGCCGACGATGGCAACCACCGGCAAGGAGGACATCGTATGAGACTCTGGTTTTCTGCCTAGTTGGCCGGGCCGGCCCGCCAGGCGCTGAGCGTACCGTCATCGTCGAGCAGGTAGAGGGTGTTGCCGACCACCAGGGGGGCATCGGACGGCGGATTACGACTGGCCCGCGTGCGTGCGGAGAACTCGCCGCTATCCACGTCGTAGAAATGCATGTAACCCTCCATATCGACCACTACGACCTGATTGCCGTAGAACACCGGCCGTGTCAGTTGTCGCCGCCTGAGTTGCTCGTCACGCCACAGCGTGGCCCCGTTGCGACGGTCGACCAGCCAGACCGCGTCGTTGCGATCGCTGGCGGCAAGCTGCGTGCGCCGAAGACTCAGGCCAGAATGGGAGGACAAATCCTTGACCCACAGCAAGCGACCCGACTCCAGTGCCATGCCAGCCAAGCGACCACGGTAAGTCACGACATAGAGCTCGGTGCCGACAATCGCCATCGGACCGTCGATATCGCTCATGCGCTCCAACTCGGTTCGTCCCTCGGGTTCACTGACACGCTGTTCCCAGAGCACCGAACCGTCTGCCACACGCAGGCCGCTGACCATGCCGTCGTCATAGCCGATGAACACCTGGCCGGCACGGGCCAGTGGGTCGCTGGTGCCACGCAAGGTCAGCAGGGGGACGCTGCGGTCATGAATCCAGAGCCGGCGACCGTCCTCCGCATTGAGGCCGAATACTCGTCCGTCGATGCAGCGCACGATGACCACACCATCATGCAACACCGGGTACGACAACACTTCCGACGAGAGCCTGGCTGCCCATCGGCGTTCACCGGATTGGGCGTCGAGCGCCACCAGCCTGCCGTCGAAAGTACCCAACAGAATCAGGCCATCCTGCACAACGGGCCCGGCAGACAGCTCCAGTTCGGTGTCGAATCGGCGGTCTACCCGGCCACTTTCGGCGTTGACTGCCGTGACCTGGCCGCGGTGATCGCCGACCCAGAGTCGTCCACCCTCGTAATAGGGCCGAAAATTGGGCCTGCTGCGGTTCACTCCCCTGCCCGTTCCGGTCGACCACAAACGCTCGACTTCCAGCGTGGGCGTGAACTCGACCAGCTCGGCCGGGGCGAGATCCCCATCATCACGGGTGAAAATGCCGCAACCTGTCAGTAGCGCGACAGCGAACAGAAGTCCTGTTGATCGCAACACTGTCCTCACGAAGCTTCCTCGGCGGCCAGCCCGGTGGCATCGATCTTCATCTCCAGCAGGCGCGGGTTCCCACCCTGCGCCGGCTGGTTATCCAGGGCCTCCTGCCAGGCCAGGCGAGCCTCCTCGACGCGTCCACGCTCGAACAGCAGGTCGCCACGGGCTTCCGCCCAGGCCGCAGTAAAGCCGTGCGGCGGCGTACCCTCGACCAGGGCCAGAGCCTCCTCGATATCACCGCGTGCTTCGAGAACACGCACCAACCGCAAGGTGGCCACCGGCCACAGGGACTGCAGCCGTCGATTGTCGAGAATCTCCCGGTAGATTCTCGCGGCCGGCGAGAGCTGACCATCGGCGACATAAGCCGAGGCCAGGTGCATTCCCGCCAGGCCGACGTAGGAATTGCGGCTTACCGAGTCACGCATGATCTGGTACTGTTCCTCGGCACCCGCCAGTTGACCGGCCTGCACCTCCTGGCGAATCACCTCGTAGTACTCGGACGCCAGCACACGCTGGCCGGCCTGGTGATCCTGCCAGTAGCGAAACCCGAAAATCCCGCCGAAGGCCAGCACCAGCCCCATAACGATCGCCGGCGCGTACTCCTTGATCCACTTGCGTACGCGTTCGCTCTGTTCATGTTCGTCGTAAAGCTCTACGGCCATGAGTCGTCATTCCCTGATAATGAAAATGGATATTCGAATTCTTGACCGACCATGATAGATCAGTCGGCACCTTCTCCGGCGACCAGTTCCTGCAATCTGGATCCAAGCGCATCCAGATTGACCATTTCCTGCTCACCGCGTTCAGCACGCAAGTCCTTGATTGCCGCCTGCCCGGCCTGGTACTCGCTTTCTCCCAGGATTATGCAGTGCCGGGCTCCACTGCGATCAGCCCGCTTGAACTGAGCCTTCATGCTGCCGCCACCGAGGGCCGCCGCAACGCGCAGGCCGGGCACTTCCTCACGCAAGCGTTCGGCGACCTCGAGCATGTCGGCAGGGGCAACACGCGAGACGACGAATACGTGCGGAAACTGGTCTTTCTCGACGCCGTTGGCTTCCAGCAGGGCCAGCAGACGCTCGACACCCATGGCGAAACCGATTCCGGGGGTAGGCTTGCCGCCCTGCATTTCAACCAGGTCATTGTAGCGACCGCCTGCACACACCGTGCCCTGTGCACCCAGGTCATCGGTGATCCACTCGAATACGGTTCGGCAATAGTAATCGAGCCCCCGAACCAGCCCGGGATTGATGGTGTAGTCGATGCCCAGCCGGTCCAGCAAGCCACAGACCTCATCGAAATGGTCGCGGGCTTCCTGTCCGATCTCGTCGATCAGGCGCGGCGCGTCGGCCATGATCACCCGGGTTCGCTCATGCTTGCTATCGAATATGCGCAACGGGTTGCTGTCCAGGCGGCGCTGACTGTCCTCGTCCAGTTCACCCCGATGCGGCTGCAGGTATTCGACCAGCCGCTGGCGGTAGCGCTGACGATCTTCGCGATCACCCAACGTATTGATTTCCAGCCGGATTCCACCCTTGATTCCGAGGCGTCGCCAGATCCGTTCTCCCAATGCAATCAGTTCGACATCGACTGCAGCCGCGTCCATCCCGAAGACTTCCGCACCAAACTGGTGAAACTGCCTCTGGCGCCCCTTCTGGGGCCGCTCGTGCCGGAACATGGGACCCTGGTACCAGACTTTCAGGCCGGGAGTGTGCAGCAGACCATGTTGTATGGCCGAACGAACCACGCTCGCCGTGCCCTCGGGTCGCAGGCTCAATGATTCCCCGTTGCGGTCTTCAAAGGTGTACATCTCTTTCTCGACCACATCGGTCGCCTGGCCGATGGCACGGGTGAAAACTTCCGTTTTCTCGAGCACCGGGACGCGAATCTCATGAAAATCGTAGGCGGCGAAAGTGGACGAAACCTGTTGCTCCAGCCAGCGCCACAAGGGCGAGTGCGCCGGCAGAATATCGTGCATGCCGCGAATCGACTGTATGTTGTTCATCTTCTACCTTCAATACGGAATGAGCCCGCCGTTGGCGGGCTCGTTGAACTCTCTCGACAACCGGAAAAGCAAGACTTGCCGGTCAGCGCTCCACCTCTCCGCCGGCCAGCAAGCGCAAGCGTGCCACGTCATGCCGATCATACCCGTCGAAAGTAACGACTTCGCCTTCCAGCGTCAGGCGGACCGCACTGGCACGTCCAAGCAACAGTTGAAACGGCGCCTCGCCCCGGTAGGTTCGACTCTGGCCAGCGCGCAGAAGATCGTACTCCAGGCGCTCACCATCGGCCGCGTGGATTTCCAACCAGGAATCTTCGAGCAACTCCACCGACAACTCCATGAGCGTCGCATCATCATGGTCGGCCGCTACCTCGAGCAGGTTGGCGGCGGGCAGGAGCATCTCCGGCGTCCCGGCTTCACTTGTCGGATCGGTCTCTCGAAGTGGACGAACGGCTGCAAGCGGGAGTGCGGAAGCCGATACGTGACCGGCCTCGCGTGATTCACGCCGCGCAGCCGATTCATCCAGGGCCAGTGCCCGCGCGATACGACCGGGACTCTCCCGATCGCGGTCCGGGTGTTCAGGCGAAACCACCGGCTCACTGTTGCCGGCCACCGGATCACGTTCCATGATCCTCGAGCCGCCCTCGATGAAGAAATAAAGAAGTGGCGGAACAATTACCGTAGTAACAAGGATATATGTCGCAATTCTAAGGTATCGCTCGAACCTCCAGCCCTGGTGGCTGACCGGAAGCACCTCGCGCAGCTCGGGCAGCTCTTCCTGCTCGTTCACCGCTTCCAGCAGCGTGGCAGGGTCGAGCCCCAGGGCCTTGGCATAGTTGACAATGTAGCCACGGCGATAGAGCGGAGACAAACACTCCACCCTGCCCTGCTCGATATCCTTGATGGTCACGCTCGGCAGACGCAACTGGCGACAGATATCGCCCATATCCTTTCCGGCCTCGATTCGGGCCTTACGCAGCTCTTCCCCTATTCGAACGTACGCACCGATTTCTTCCTTGCTGGTTTCGCTGGTCGTATCAGTCATCGTTATGTACTTGTGTTCTCAGTTCTCTCGCTTCCCGGGAATCGGGAAAGCGTTCCTCCAGGATACTGCCGTAATGCCTCGCTTCACCGGCATTACCCAGGCTGGATTCGACGCGGTAGCCAAGCAGGAGTGCGCCGGGCTCGGTTTCTCCGCTGGCTTCAAAGCGCTGCAGGAAGGCACGCGCCCTGAAAGCGTCGTCCTGCTGATAATAGAGCTGCGCAAGGTGGTACAGGGCACCCGGCAACTCCGGATCAATCGCCAATGCACGGCGCAGATGCTCCTCGGCTTGCTCCAGCTCTCCCGAGCGGCGGGCGCACGCACCGGCATTGAGCCTGGCCACTTCCGGGGTGGCGTAGAAAGGATCGCGCAAGGCGCGCTCGAACAGATCCTCTGCATCGGCGTAGTCTCCCTGGCGACAACGGAAAACCGCATAGCTGTTCAGGGTTGCGCCATCGTTGGGAGCATGCCTGAGCGCCTGCCGGAAATGCCGTTCCGCCTGGGATGTGTTGCCGACCTCCTCGTGGATCATCGCCAGCGTGACGATGGCCGGCACGTGGGCCGAATCGTGCCGCAAGGCGGTGTTGAGTTTTTCCATGGCGATTTGCAGCTCGCCGCGCTCGAGGTATCCAATGCCGAGCCGGGTATTGACCTCCGCGGCACGCACCGGGCTGACCCGATCCATGCCAGTGCGCGTCGTCGGTCCGGTATCCGGGCTGGTGGCACAACCGGTCAGCAACAGGCCGAGAAACACCGCAACCAGGAGACCGGCAGCACGCATCATGAAGCTACCGCCTGCCTTGCCAGCTGTTGCTGGACCAGTTGACGCCGCTGACTGGGTGTCAGCAGCTTGCCGACCAGTTGCCCGCAGGCAGCATCGATATCTTCACCGCGGGTCTTGCGCACCGTAGTAATCAATCCGGCAGCCCGGGTGATCTTCTGGAACTCGTAGATCGCATCATCGCTTGAGCACCGGAATGGCGTGCCCGGAAATGGATTGAAAGGGATCAGGTTGATCTTGCAAGGCAGGCAGCTCAAGCGCCTGACCAGCGCCCGGGCATGCTCGGGCCGATCATTGACGCCATCGATCATGGTGTACTCGAACGTGACCGAACGGCGGTGATTTCCCGCCGTATATCGCTTGCATGCCGCAATCAACTCCTCGACCGGGTACTTGCGATTGAGCGGCACCAAACGCGAGCGCAGCTCGTTCTCCGCGGCATGCAGGGAAACCGCCAGGGCGAACTCGACGCCCTCGCTCATGCTTTCGATGCCGGGAATCACCCCAGCCGTGGAGATGGTGACGCGGCGCGACGCCAGACCATAGGCGAGGTCGTCCCTGAGAATGTCCAGTGCCGGCCGGACCGCTTCGAGATTGAGCATCGGCTCGCCCATTCCCATGAAGACGACATTCGTGATTCGCCGTTGGCCATGGCGCTCGTGAGCCAGCGTCGTCGCCGCCTGCCAGACCTGGCCGATGATCTCCGCCGCGGTGAGGTTGCGACTGAACCCTTGCGTTGCCGTGGAACAGAAGGTGCAATTGAGCATGCACCCGACCTGCGAGGAAATACAGAGCGTGCCGCGATTGGGCTCGGGAATGTAGACGGTTTCGACGGCGTTGCCGCCTTCGGTCGCCATCAGCCATTTGACCGTGCCGTCCTCGGAGCACTGCTCGCTGATGATGCGAGGCGGCTGGATCCGTGCGTGCTCGGCCAGTCGCTGGCGAAGGGCCAGCGACAGGTCGGTCATGCCGTCGTAATCGGTGACGGCCCGCTGGTGAATCCACTGGAGCAACTGGCGCGCGCGGAACGGTTTCTCGCCGAGGTCGACGAAAAACCGCTCGAGACCGCTTCGGTCCAGTCCCAGTAAATTGACTTTATCTTCAGGCCCTGCGGGCATTTGCGAGAAATCTCTGATAATTACCGTGAGTATATCTCATCATCACCAAAAAAGAAGGCGATTTCCTCTTTAGCGGTTTCTTCGGCGTCGGAACCGTGCACGGCGTTGGCATCGATGCCCGTGGCGAAATCGGCTCGAATGGTGCCCGGTGCGGCCTGACGGGGGTCGGTCGCTCCCATCAACTCGCGATTGCGGGCGATGGCATCGTCGCCTTCCAGCACCTGGATCATCACCGGGCCGGAGGTCATGAACTCGACCAGGTCACCGAAGAATGGCCGCTCGCGGTGAACCGCGTAGAATCCCTCGGCCTCTTCACGTGACAGGTGCTTCATGCGAGCCGCCACGATCTTCAGGCCGGCTCGCTCAAAACGGGTATAGATCTCGCCGATGACGTTCTTGGAGACGGCATCGGGCTTGATGATGGAAAGAGTGCGCTGCATGAATACTCCTTAAGGACTTGTAAACGCTCGAATCTGAAATCCAGCCCTGGAAACAACCGGCAATCCGCCGACGGCAACAGCCCGACCAAATGCTGGAGCTGTTCCGACGGGGCTTGTACACAAGGCGCGCATTGTATACGGGATGCCGGGCGACTTCTATCCGTAAATTCCGTGAAACCGCTCACATTAACGGCAATGCAGGACACTCGGACCATCCCAACGCACGCCTCGCTGGGCTAGACTGACGTCATGATCACACATGCATCAAGTGTCGTTCATCCATCACGACCATAGATCGACGACCCACTCGCATTCCATCACCAATGGCTCACGGGCTCACACACGCGATGAACGACCAAAAGGGGAACAAACTGCACTGGCGCCTGCTGTCCGGCATGGTGTTACTACTCGTTCTTTCCCTTCTTGGCTGGAGCATATTCGACGAAGTTCGGTTTGCCTCCGAGAGAATCGGTGTCTACATCAGCACGGAGGACGGCAGTGCCGGCATTGATGCGGTGGAGCCGGGCCTTCCAGCCGAGCAGGCCGGCGCCCGTTCCGGTGACATCATCCTTGCCATAGAAAACGAACCCGTTCCCGACGTTGCCGCACTGTCCGAGCTGTTCGAGCGCTACCATCGGCCCGGTCAGCCGCTCGCCGTCACCGTGCTGCGCGAAGACCGCGAAGTGCGCCTCGAGATCGTCCCCGGGACCACACCAGACCTGGCGCACCTCCTCGCCCAGCTCGTCCTGGTCGCTGCCTACCTTGGGCTCGCCGCATTGGCATTGCGCCATCAAGGAAGGGACCTGCGTGCTCGCCTTTTGATGATTTTCGTCACACTGGTCGCGATCGAGATGGCATTGCCGGCCGGCAATATGCTGGGTGAAACCGGCGTCTTGCTCATTGCGCTGACATGGATGGGGATAACCGGCATTCAGATCGCTGTCGAGCTTCACCTGGTCAGCCTGATCCCGGAGCGCCTGCGGCTGCTGACACGGCACCGCATGATCGTCCCCGGTTTCTACCTCCTCGGAGCGCTGATCAGCTTCGGTCTCATGGCGACCCTTTTGTTCCAGTGGTACGGCCACGACACCATCTACTCCGATCTGCTGGTGAACCTGCAGACCGGGATCTTGCTGGCATGGGCGATCATCGTACCCGCCATACTGGCCT
>SL_3KL_010_SEDDRAFT_10000874_pt1 | contig 26517 bp, 23 predicted proteins | sample SodLakKL_010_SED_2_FD_10381 | JGI IMG/M metagenome (IMG submission 10381) | reverse complement strand
ATGTTCCTCTGCCGGCAGCATCGCGAGCAGGTGATTGTCGCTGGGTGATGGCGACGTGGTGGGCGTACGGTGGATGGTACTCATTACAGCGCGCCTCCTGGCCCAATCCGCTTCGATCAATACGTCACCACCGAGTGCCTGGATCTCATGGGAGGTCGGTGGGGTCTTGCCTGGCACCACCGCGATACCGACCACTCCACGTGTCTCGCCGAATGCACGCGTAAGAGCCTATGGTGCAAGGTGTGTCCAGTGTTCATGCTGCTCCATCGCGGGCGGGCTGACGTGGGCCGTGCGTGGCAAGCAGCATGGCGATTTCGTCGCCATCCCCGGCGGCACCCAGGTGAAAGCCCTGCCCAACGGCCCAGCCCCCCTCCAGCAGGAACGAGCGCTGCTGTTCGGTTTCCACGCCGTGAGCAATCGCGCGGTTCCGGCTGAAGCTAGACCACCCGAGAATCGTACGCAGGAGGACCGCGCTTTCGGCCGCTGTCGTGACATTCCGGAGAAGCGCGCGGTGGGTCTTGATGGTGTCCACGGGTAAGCGCCGCAAACAGCCGAGGCTCGGCGGCCCGTTACCGAAGCCGTCGATCGTCAGCCCCACGCCCTGTCCCCTGAGCGCACGGAGTGCCCGCAGAGGACCACTCGCAAGGTGCATGACGACGCCCTCGGGCAACTCCAACCGAACCCGGTCCGCATCCATTCCAGTGTTTCGGAGTATCGCGGCCACGCCCGCCGAGAATCCGTTCTGGCGTAACTCGACGGGCGAGACGTTGATGGACACCGGCGGTGGGTTGAGCCCCGCCGCCTGCCAGGCGCGCACCTGGCGGCAGGTCTCCGCCAACACCCAACGGCCGATCGGAACGACGAGCCCCGTACGCTCCGCGAGGGCGATGAATCGATTCGGGCTCAGCAGACCGCCCTCGGGATCCCGCCAGCGCAGCAGCGCCTCCAGCCCCACCACCGCGCCCGTGGCGAGGTCGCCCTGCGGTTGGTAATGGAGCGCGAACTCGCCTGTCTCAAGGGCATCTTGCAGCCGACCTTCCAAACCGTCTGCCCCCGCATCGAACGCCCTGCGCTTCGCGCCGATAGGGCACGCCTTCGACTTCAGGCCCTGCTGATCGGCGACAAAGACCGCGTCGGCGGTGGAGCCAAACGTGATCTCCGTGCGCTCCGTCTTCTCGAACAGCGCCTGATCCGCCACATCTGGTGTGTAGCCATGCTGCCTGCGCCGGGTGATGTATTTCAGGATGCGGGGCAGCCAATGGGCGTCTCTGTCGCAGTTCGGGTCGTCGGCACCCCTATCGCGGGGACCGGGTGTGTTCAACGGCAAGACCAAGGCCGCCGGCGCCGCCATGTCGAGCTGCTCCACGGCGTGATCACACCCGCAGTCGGACACGCTAGTGCCGACCAGAATGACCTCGACGGCCCCCTTGGCGAGGCGGGCATGGGCCTGGACGAGACCGGGTACACACTCGAATCGCAACGTATCGTCTAGAACACCGGCCAGTGACTTCTGAACGACCTGGGCCACGCTGGTCTCTTCCTCTACGAGCAGCACTGTTGTGAAGCCCTCGTTCTCGAGTGAGTGGGCCGGCGGCAGGGCGTCATGATCTGTCTGCGAGGTTACGTGCATGGTTCGAACGACCTCTTGTCGCAATCGGGAAGGTCGCTGACCATGCGCGGGAGGTGTCGGAGGGTCTGTGCGTTCGCTAACGCACATGGTTGCGCCAGTCGAGCAATGGAGGACGTCAAGGCGCGCCAGGACTTGATGCAGGCCGTGCGCGCTGCTGGACTCCATGAAGAAGTCTTCATGATCGGGTCAGAATCAGGTAACCCCGGTCTGCTTTCCTGGCCTGGATCTTCCGCGACGTCAGCCCGGGTGGGCGCCGGCCTTTGGCACCGGCGCAACATGACCGGAATCAAGACTTCGCGAGCAGAACGGAGCCGGCAGTCGAGGTCACTAGGGGGTCGGTAGGTACCGGAGCAGCTGATCCGTTTCTTTCTTGACTACGCGGTAACACTCGCAACTCAGGCTTTCGAGTTTCGCCCGATCGAGCACTGTGATCATGCCACGCGAACACACGATCACGCCTTTTTGCTCCAGCTTGCCGATGGCCACAGTGACGCTTTCGCGCCGCACACCGAGGATGTTGGCGATGAATTCCTGTGTCATCGACAGGTGATTGTGTGACAGGCGATCCATGGACAGCAGGAGCCAGCGGCAAAGCTGCTGGTCGATCGAATGTTGCCGGTTGCAAACTGCGGTCTGAGCGATTTGCTCGATCAGTGCCAGCGTGTAGGACAGCAGCAGAGCCATCAAATGGTCGTGGCGGGCGAACTCCTTCCGTACCCGCTGGCGCTCGAGGCGATATGCGTGACCGGCGCTCTGCACCAGCGACCGGCTCGGTGCGCAGTGCTCACTCATGATCGAATTGATGCCGTGCATTCCTTCGTTGCCAACGACGAGGAGACCGGTCGATGCCCCGTCCTGGAGGATGTGCTGCACCGAGATTACGCAGTCGGTGGGAAAGTAGACGTGACGCAGGGGGGGGGGGGGGGTTGCAGAGAAACCAGCTCAAGGTGCGGAAACAAACGCCCTTGCACCTCGGGCGACAAGGCCGCAAGCAGACGATTCTGCTGAGGTCGAGGCAGGAGGTTGGGTCCTGGATTGCTTGTGGCGGACATGCCTGGGGCTCCCGGCATCAAGTCATCGCAGTCAAGTACCAACGCCTAGATCTTGTTTGTTGTCGCGCGCAAGATCTGTGCGCTTGCTCGCATATACGAACTCGTGGACAACACAGCCCGCCGGTTCTCTGGTGCGGATCCGATTCGGGGGGAATCTGCCTCTTCGACTTGCGCGAGGAGGTGCAGTGGCCACGAAGGAGAGCAGTGAATTGAGCGGAGTTCCGGCCCCAGATGGTGAGGCGGGTAAAACGGGTCAAGTCCAATTCAGCCATTCCATGGCCCAGCCGATTCGATTAGCAAGTGCGTTCCATGCTGATGGTCCGGGTGCACTCGGCAAGACGAGGCACCCGGCGCTCCACCTGTGTTACATCCCTTCAAGAAGTACACCAGATCCGCCGTTTGCATAGCGCGTGAGGTCGGTGGCAACATGTTTGTAGGGGAATTTCGGCTTTCTTCCGGTATTATGCTCCCGGACTCAAGGTGTCGTTTGAGTTTGAAGCGATGGAACCGGCGGTGGAACGCATGTTTCACAACGTGCCCCCGCGACACCCCGGAGCTTCAGAATGGAGGCATTCACGGAGTCAGAACGGTTGCGCCAGCTTCGGGCGCCGCCCGCGAAGATGGCGGGCAGCGAGGTCACCCTGTACCGTCTGTTGCCGGCGGCCGCAGAGGTCTTCGAAGTGCCGCATCTCCACTTCAGCGACGATCTTCGTGATCACCCGGCTGTTATTACTTCCGCCCGTTGCCGATTGCCGATGCAGACTCGCTGCTGGAGGAAATGAGTATGGGCGCGGGGTCCTGGCAGTCGACTACCACCTGGGGATTTCTATCCGATTCCACGGTATGGACCACAAGTGTCCAGTGGAGCGGGAAAGCCCGGTTTGCACCGAAAGCATCCGGAGAATCGGGGTAGGGCGCCAAGGAGAAGAACCATGGTAGAGACCTTCGAGAAAACACAAGGATCGCCCGTGAACCTGTCCACTTTGCTGCATGGTCTGGCTACCGGCGAGCGGCACCCCAACGAGGATCTGCTGGCGTCCTTTCTCCACGCTGCGCGGCAGCATTTGGGGATGGAGGTCGGCTTCATCTCCGAATTCACATCCACCCGCCGCATGTTTCGCGTTGTCGACGCCGTTGAGGACCGCGCCGACGTGGTACGGCCCGGCGCCAGCGACCCTCTGGACGAGACCTACTGCCAGCGCTGTGTGGATGGCCGATTGCCGCGCCTGATCCCCGATGCCCAGATACTACCTGCCGCGCAGGAGTTGAGCGTCACCCGTGATCTGGGGATTGGAGCTCATCTCAGTGTGCCGGTCACGCTTTCCGATGGCACCGTGTACGGTACATTCTGCTGTTTCAGCTTTCACGCCGATCACTCCCTGACCGAACGCGACCTGGCCTATCTCCAGGCCTTCGCCGATGTTGCTGGCCACCTCGTTGAGCATGAGGTGGAGCAGCGACGCAAGCGCGAAGAGAAGCGTGTCCTCATCCGTTCTGTACTGGACGATGGTGGGATGAACATGGCGTGGCAGCGCATTGTGGATGCCCGCCAGGGCAAGTGCCTCGGCTTCGAGGCACTGGCGCGCTTCCCGGATCCCGACGGTGGCAGGCGCACACCCGACTGGTGGTTCCGCGAAGCCGGCGAGCTCGGCATGGGCGATGAACTGGAGCAGATGGCTGTTCGGCGTGGTCTTCAGCTTCTGGAGTGGGCGCCCGATGACTTGTACGTCAGTGTCAACATGTCTTCACGCGCCGTGCTTGCAATGGGTGTGGAACGAGTGCTGAGGGACTGGCCACTGGAACGACTGGTGCTGGAGATCACGGAACATGATGCGGTCCAGGACTATGCCGCGCTGGACCAGGTGCTGGCCCCGCTGCGCCAGCGTGGCCTCAGACTCGCCGTCGATGATCTGGGCGCCGGCTATGCCAGCCTGCAGCACTTGCTGCGGATCAAGCCGGACTTGTTGAAGGTAGACATCAGTCTTACGCGGGACGTCGACCGAGACACCCGTCGCCAGGCTTTGATCAGTGGCCTGGTCCGCTATGCCACCACCAGTGGGAGCCGCGTCGTTGCCGAAGGTGTGGAGACTGAGGCTGAGCGGAACGTCCTTGCGGAACTCAATGTCGACGCAATCCAGGGGTACCTGGTGGCTCGACCACAGCCCGCACGAGAGGCCATGGCGGGGCTCCAATGACCGCGGCTTGCTGCGTCGGGAGGGCGGACGGCCGTAGCTTTTCCCGCCAGCTAGACAGGTCGCAACTGTAAAGTACCTGCAACGCCCGCCGAGGCCGGATTTCGGCTCACTGGGGGGAGGTAGCTACTGCAGCAGCTGATCCGTCTCTTCCTTGAGTACGCGGTAGCACTCGCAACTCAGGCTTTCGAGTTTCTCCCGGTCGAGCACTCTGATCATCCCGCGCGAACACACGATCACGCCTTTTTTCTCCAGTTTGCCGATGGCCACAGTGACGCTTTCGCGCCGCACACCGAGTATGTTTGCGATGAATTCCTGCGTCATCGACAGGTTGTTGTGTGACAGGCGATCCATGGACAGCAGGAGCCAGCGGCAAAGCTGCTGGTCGATCGAATGTTGCCGGTTGCATACTGCGGTCTGAGCTACTTGCTCGATCAGCGCCAGCGTGTAGCACAGTAACAGGGCCATCAACTGGCCGTGGCGGGCGAACTCCTCCCTTACCTGATGGCGCTCGAGGCGATACGCGTGACCGGCGCTCTGCACCAGTGAGCGGTTCGGTGCGCATTGATCGCTCATAATGGCATTGATGCCGTACATTCCTTCGTTGCCAACGAGGAGGAGGCCGGTCGATGCCCCGTTCTCAAGGATGTACTGCACCGAGATGATGCAGTCAGTGGGGAAGTAGACGTGACGCAGGGGGCACCTGGATTCACACAGAGTTTCGCGCAATTGCAGCGACACCAGCTCGAGGTGTGGGAACAGACGGTCTTGCACCGCGGGCGACAAGGCGGCAAGCAAGCGATTCTGCTGCGGTTGCGGCAGGAGGTGAGGCTTGAGATTGGGTTCGGCGGACATTCATGAGGCTCTCGGCATGCAGTGATCGGGTACACGGGCCAACGCCTTGAGCCTACGTGTTCTCCCGACCACGTTCTGTGCGCTAGCTAACATATGTCGGTGGGAACCCACTCCCGTTCCGTGGCGAATCCGAGGCCCCTGGAACCTCAGCGCCTCCCCCGGATTGTGGACACCACGGATCGGCCTCAGATGCGTACAGTCATTTCCAGCCCACCCCGGAATGGCAGCGTCATCGTGCGAAGCCGGTTTGCGGGATCGTGCACGAACGCGAAGTAGTCGTCGTACTCGACGGCATCGACGGCGGTGTTGTCGCAGACGACGACAGCACCGGGCCGCAGATGCGGTGAGACCAACTCGAGGGCGGGCCTGGCCACACCCCAGATGTCGACGAGCATGAAATCGATGGGTCCCTCAAGGTCGCGCAAGGTCTCACGGAGGTCGCCTTCGCGGAGGTCGATGTGTTCGGCGAGACCTGCCTGGCCGAAGGTCCTCCGTGCAACCCGGGCTTTCTCCGATTCATGCTCCGTGCCGATCACGACACTGTTGGGGACCTGATTGTCCCGCACCGCGGCCGCGAGATAGAGCGTTGATATACCAAAGGATGTACCGGCCTCGACGACACGGCCGGCACGCAGTGCACGGCAGAGCTGATAGCAGAACAGCGCCTTGTCCCGATCCAGCGCGACCATCTTGTCCGCGAAGAAGCGATGCGTGACGTCATCGACGTAGTCGGCCATGTCGAGGTTCTCTTCGGCTTGTCGACGCGCAAAGTAGGCATCGATCTCGGCGACCTCGGCGTCGCTCTGGGCATGAAGACGCTCGAGCAGTGCTTCGAGTGCTGGATCGTTCAGTAGTGATGTCATGCGATTGTTTCCTCGGGATTGACCAGTCCCGTTGGGCGGGTGCGGGCTCAATGCCATTGCGTGTCATTCGGTGTTGTGGTGCGTTGCCACGGCGCCGCGGTCGAACCAGCCCTCGTAGAGTCGGAGCAGAGCCGGGATCACGAAGAGCACCAGCAGGGTGGCGATGGCGAGGCCGAACACGATGGAGATTGCCATCGGGATCAGGAACTGGGCCTGTACGGAGCGCTCGAACAGCAGCGGCGTCAGGCCGGCGATGGTGGTCACCGAGGTCAGGATCACCGCGCGCAGGCGCTGACAGGCGGCCTCGACAATGGCCGCCTGCAGGGCCAACCCCGATTCGCGCAGGCCCTGGTAGAAGCTCACCAGGATAATGGAGTTGTTGACCACGATGCCGGTCAGCCCGAACAGGCCGAACAGGGACAGGATGGTCAGCTCGACATTCATGATCCAGTGGCCCAGCAGCGCGCCGAGGATGCCGAAGGGGATGATCGCCATGACAATCAGCGGCCAGCCCCAGGAGGCGAAGACCCAGGCCAGGGTGATGTACATCAGGCCGAGGGCAAGGATGAGGCCGGTGCGCATGTCGGCGAAGGTTTCGGCCTGATCGGCCGCACGCCCTTCGAAGGAATACTCGATGCCGTGGCGAGCGGCGAGCTCGTCCAGTGGACCGTCTTCCAGCGCGGCGCGGATGCGCGCGGCGTTGTTCACCGTACGGTCGACTTCGGTAGAGACCTCGATGGCGAGCCGGGTGTCGGCGTGGCGCAGGGTCTCGAAGCCCTGGCGCGAACGCAGGTCCACCACGTTGCCGAGCGGCGCAAGTTCGCCACTGGGCAGACGCAGGCGCAGGCGTTCCAGGCTTTCGCTGGCGTGGCGCTCGCTGTCCGGCAGGCGCACGCGCACCTCCACCTCTTCCAGCCCGTCCTGGTAGAGCTGGGCCAGATGACCCTCGTAGGCATCCCGCAACTGGGCACCGACCGACTCCGTGGTCAGCCCCAGCGCACGCCCCTCGGGCTTGACGGCGAACACCAACTGTTCACGGCCGAATGGCGTGTCGTCCTGCGTCGCGTAGGTGCCGGCGAAGTCGTCGAAGATCGCGGCCAGGTCAAGCGCCGCCTCCTTGAGTACATGCGGATCATCGCCGGTCAGGCGGATCTCCAGGTCGCGCCCGGGTGGCCCGGCCTGGCGTTCGTCGATACTGAAGTTCTCGATGCCGGGCGCTTGCCGGATGCGCTCCTGCCAGGCGCGGATGAACTCGCGGTTGCGCACCGTGCGCTCTTCCGGTGATACCAGTTCCACCTGCATGCTGCCGAACTGTTCTCCGCGCGGGGCGTTGCCGTCACCCGGATCGATGCCACGCCCGAGTCGGGTTACTGCGGTGCGTACCAGATCGCCACCCAGCGCCTCTTCGGTTGCCGCCAGCGCCTCCTCGGCGTGGATCAGGAAGTCCTCCACTCGCTCTGGAGATGTGCCGGCGACGAAATTCACGCCGGCGTTGATGATCGTGCCTTCCGGCGCGGGGAAGAAAGTGAAGCCGATGCGTCCGCTGGCCGCCAGCCCGATGGCCAGGATCAGGGCGCCGACGGCGAGGGCCAGCGTGGTCCCCGAGTGATTGACCGAGTGGGTAACGGCGCGGCGGAAGGGCCCGTTGCGCAGCCTCTCGAAACCGCTGTCGAAACGCTCGCGCAGGCTGCCGGTGCGCGGTGGTTGCAGATGGTGCATCACGCCCTTGAGGTGGGCCGGGAGGATCAGGAATGCGATCAGCAGGGTGGCGACGATCACGCAGATTACCACCAGCGGGATGTCGAACAGGATATTGCCGATGATGCCGCCAATGAGCATCAGTGGCAGGAAAGCGGCCACGGTGGTCAGCGAGGCCGCGATCACCGGCCCGACCATGCGCCGGGCACCGTCGCGGGCGGCCCGGCTGGCCGACAAGCCGCGCTGGTGCAGGCTGTAGGCGTGTTCGGAGACCACAATGGCGTTGTCGACGATGATTCCGAGCGACATGATGAAGCCGAACAGCGAGATCATGTTGATCGAGCCGCCGACGACCCAGAGCACCACGAACGCCGCGGTGAAGGCGATCGGGATGCCGAGCGCCACGCGCAGCGCGATGTGGCGGTTGAGGAAAAGGAACAGGATGCCCAGTACCAGCACCAGCCCGCCGAGGCCGTTCTTGAGCAGCAGGGCAATACGCTCGGCCAGCAGCTCCCAGAAAGCGTCAGTGACTTCCACGTCCACCCCGGGCGGCAGGACGGGGCGGGTCTCCTCCAGCCAGGACTCCAGTACCTGGGCGGCTTCCAGGGAGTCGCCGGTTTCGGTACGCAGCAACTGCATCTCGATGGCGCGCTGGCCATTGGCCCGCGCGCGCACCTCGCCATCCTGGTGGCGCAGGTCGATGGTTGCGATATCGCCCAGCGTCAGGCGGCCCGTCTCGGCATCGCCGCGCACGACGAGCTGCTCGAAGGCGGTGACGTTGCGTGCCTGCTCCAGGCTGCGGATCTGGCGCGCGGTGTCGTCACGGCCGACCGAGCCCGCGGGCACGTCCCGCGCCATGGTGCGGATCTGTTCGCCGATTTCCTCAAGGGTCATGTCCAGGCGGTAGAGGTTCGCGGACGGGACCTGGATGGCCATCTCGTCCTCGGTCAGGCCGGTAAACTCGATGCGCGCGATGCCGGCATCCAGCAGTTCACGCTCGAACTGACGCGCCAGGATGCGCAGTTGCTGNGGGTCATCCGGGCCCGTGATCAGCAGGCGGGCCACGGGTTCATAGCGGATGATGCGGGTCGTCACCGGGGTCTCGGCGTCCTCCGGCAGATTGCGCTGCTGGTTGACGCGATCGTTGACCTGTTCCAGCGCCTGGGTCATGTCGGTGCCGGCCTCGAACTCCATCGTGACGACGCCGATACCCAGTGCGGAGGTGGAGGTCATGGTGCGCAGGCCGTCCACGGTGCGCAGGTCCTGCTCCAGCGGGTCGATGATCGCGCGCTCGACGTCCTCCGCACTGGCGCCGGCCCAGGGCACCTCCACGGTGATGAAGTCGAGCTCGAAGTTGGGAAAGAACTGGGTATTGAGCTGGCTCAGGGCGTAGGCCCCGGCAAGAAGCATGAGCGCGATCAGCAGGTTGGCGGCGAGGCGGTGCTCCAGGAAAAGCTGGATCGGGCCGCGCGGCGGGCGGTCATTGTCGCGCGCCCCGCCCCCCGGCAGTGGACCGGGCAGAGGTTGCTCGTCGCCGGGTGCGGGCGCGGGAGGTCCGTCGCCGGCTGGACTCATCGCGCGGAATCCCGCGTCTGTACCTCGACCCGCAGACCCTCGACCGCGTTCGGCAAGCGAGTGGCGAGGAGCATGTCGCCGGATTCAATGTCGGGACTGCGGATCAGCGCACGCGTGTTGCCTGCGTCATCGACGAACTCACCGAGGCGCTCCACTTGCAGGGACTCCAGGCGTTCGTCCACAACGCGGAAGACGCGGTCACGCCCGAACAGGGCTTCGAACGGCACGGCCAGGCTGTCGGGTTCCGGCGGCAGCAGCAGGCGGAGTTCGACGAAACGGTTCAGCGTGAGCGCCTGCCCACCGGCACGTACCTCGAACACACCGCGCAGACCGGCCTCGCCGGCCCGGGTCTCACCTTCCAGGCGAACCAGTTCGGCTTCCACGTCGCGATTGCCGACTCGGGCCCGGGCCGGGAGCGTAGCCCCTTCCTGCAACAGTTCCTCGATGCGTCCGACCAGGTGCTCGGGGATGCTGGCGCGGACCTCCAGGTCCTCCACTGCGAACAGGCGCACCAGGGGATCCCCCAGTCGGGCGCGTTCGCCCTCGGCCACCTCGACCTCGAGGATGCGGGCGTCAAAGGGTGCGTAAATGGAAGTGCGGGCCAGGTCGATGCGGGCCTGCGCCTCGGCCGCGCGGGCCCGAGCAAGGCGTGCCTCGGCCTGCGCCATGCGCGTCGGTGCTTCCTCTACCGCCCGTTCGCGATTGTCCACCGCCAGCGCGGCCTGCTGCAGACGTTCGCGCGCGGCATCGACATCGCTTTCCGAGCCGAGGTTGCCGGTGCGCAGCTCGCGCGCCCGACGCAGGCCGCGTTCGGCAATCTCCACCAGCTCACGCTCGCGCTCCAGGGCCTGGCGGTCCAGGCGTGCACGCAGTTCCTCGCTGGCGATCGCACTTTCCTGCTCTCGGCGCTCGGCCTCGCGTTGGTCGAGCAGGAGTTGCGCCTCGCGTGGATCGATGCGCACGAGTTCCTCGCCGGCAGCCACGCGTTGACCTGCGCGCGCAGGCACACCCGCAATCTCGCCCTCGACGGCGGCGCGCAGCAGAGCACTGCGTGCGGATTGCACTCGACCGTTGAGGATGACGCCGGGGCGGTGGGTTGCCGGCTCGACGGGCAGGCCATGGACTGGCCAGGTGCGTTCTGTGGCTTCGGGCGGAGGTGCCTCGGGGCCGGTCGCACGCAGGACCATGAATCCCCCGACTGCGAGGGCGAGGATCACAACGGGTAAGAGGGCACGGCGAAGGGCGCGCAGCATGTTGTTCTCGATTCCATTCCGACGTGGCCGAAGGCCATGGACAGGGTCGGACCACGGCCTTGTGGAAACCCGGCGCAGCAGACCTTCTCCGCGCGAGTCAGCTGGCGGCGTATCATAGCATTGCGATTGGCCGTGAATGCACGTCGTCGGAGAGAGATTCCGTACCCGGGATCGGGTCAGTCCTTTGCGCGTAAGCCAGCTTGCCGATGGCTATCGGGGATCGGCCGGCTTGAGCCGCTCGCGCGCACCCCAGTCGGTGCCCGTCGCCGGTGTATCCAGGGCCTCCGATCGTCCCGGCATTGCCAGTGGCCCCAGTGCCTGCAGCGTCTGCGACTGACTCGCACCCGCCGCGTAGGGCGGGAAGGTCGTGGGGCCATCGCGGAAGCTCTTGAGTGGTTGACCCAGACCGTGGACCCCTTCGCGCCGGCTGCGGCGCACGCGTTCGAGATCGAGCCGCAACGGAATGATTTCCTGGCCGGTTCCGGCCGTATGGAGCACGTCACCTTCGGGCCCGACGACAATCGAACGCCCGACCGCGAGTTCACCGGCACTGTTCACGTCGAGCACGTAGCACTGGTTGGTGACCGCGCTTGCGCGTGCAATCGCCAGTTCGGCGTCGCGGTCAATCGTGTTGGTCAGCGTCGGGTGCAGGATGACTTCCGCGCCTTTCCAGACGAGCGTGCGAATGGTTTCGGGAAACCAGAAGTCGTAACAGATCGACAGCCCGAATGTCCCGATCCCCGGCACTTCGAAGGTAACGCATTCGGTGCCCGGTGTGACGCCGGTTTCGTAGGGCTCGAAGGGATAGATCTTGCGGTAGCGGGTCACGACACGACCCTGGCGATCGATGACGGGGACGGTGTTGTAAACCGAGCCGTTGTCCAGTTCATACATCGAACCGGGCACCAGCCAGACGTCGTGCTTGCGGGCGAGGGCGCAGAAGTGTGCCTCCGTGGCACCCGGCATCGGTTCGGCGGCGCCGAGTCCGGGGCCGTGCGCGCAGAGCTCGCCGAATAGAATCATGTCGACCCAGGGGAAGCGCTTCGCGACGACGGCGATCTGGCGAGCCATTGCACCGAGGTTGTCCCCAATTCGGCACTCGAGCTGCACACTGGCCACGGCGAACGAGCTCATGATGACGTACCTCGGGCAAGGGGGTGGAAACAGGCGACCAATTGCTCCTGCGGCGGCCCTTCCAGGATCGGGTCCCGGGCGCGGCATGTCTCGCTGGCGTGCGGACACCGCGGGGCGAACGAACAGCCCGTGGGCAGATCGAGCGGACTTGGCACCTCGCCACTCGGCGGGCGCAGGGCATCGCGGGAAGCGGGGTCCAGCGACGGGATCGAGTCGAGCAGCGAGCGGGTGTAAGGATGCCGGGGATGGGCGAAGACGTCGGCGACCGGCCCGGCTTCGACAATACGCCCGAGATACATGACCAGGACGCGTTCGGCCATCACCTCGACCACGGCGAGGTCATGGGTGATCAGGAGGTAGCTCAGACCGAGGCGCGCCTGCAGGTCCTGCAACAGGTTGAGCACCTGTGCCTGCACCGAAACATCGAGTGCGGCGGTGGGTTCGTCCAGGACCAGCAAGCGCGGCTCCAGTGCCAGGGCGCGCGCGATGGCAATGCGCTGGCGCTGACCACCGGAGAACTCGTGCGGATAACGCCCCATGTGCTCACGCGTCAGGCCGACCTGTTCCAGGGCAGTGACGATCCGCTGCGTGAGCGCCGTGCCGCGCAGACCGAACACCGTGCGCAGGGGTTCGGCGACGATGGCGCGGACCTTCATGCGTGGGTTGAGCGAGGAGTAGGGGTTCTGAAACACGATGGAGAGCTGTCGGCGCAAGGCATGCCGGCGCTTCTCGCCGATGACCGCGAGATCTTCGCCGGCAAAGAGGATCTGCCCTGCGTCCGGTTCCACCAGGCGCAGCAGGGACATGGCCACGGTGCTTTTGCCGCAGCCGGATTCGCCGACCAGCGCGACCGTCTCGCCGGTGCCGACCTCGAAACCGACACCACGTACCGCCTGCACAGGGCCCTGACGCGACGGCCAGGTCTTGCGCAGCTCCCGGACTTCCAGCAGCGGATTCATGCGGACACCCCCCGGCGGCGGGCGAGTCGAGTCAGCGGGTAGTGGCAGGCGGCCGCGCGACCGTCTTCGCCCGCGGTCAGGATGGGATCCGCGACCTTGCAGTCATCATTCGCACGGCTGCAGCGCGGATGGAAGGCACAGCCGGATGGTGGCGTCGCCATGTCGGGCACGGATCCCGGGATGGCGCCCAGGCTGCGGCGGCCGAGGCCGAGGCGTGGCACCGATTCGAGTAGTGCGGCCGTGTAAGGGTGCGCAGCGTCGTGGAGCACGGTATCGACCGGCCCCGTCTCCACCACCCGCCCGGCATACATCACGGCGACGCGGTCGCAGATGGTGGCGACCGTGCCGAGTTCGTGGCTGATGAAGAGCACGGAGAGCCCCGTATCGCGGGCAAGATCGCGCAGTAGCAGGATGATCTGTGCCTGCACGGTGACATCGAGGGCCGTGGTGGGCTCGTCAGCGATCAGCAGGGCGGGTCGGCAGGCCAGCGCCATCGCGATCATGACACGTTGCAACTGGCCGCCCGAGAGCTGGTGCGGGTACTTGCCGAGCTGGACGGCCGGATCCGGCAGGCGCACCGAAGCCAGCGCCTCGAGCGCGGCCGCGCGCGCGCCGTCGCGCCCGAGGCCGCGATGCTGGTGGATGACATCGCCAAGCTGGCGACCGATGGTGAAGAACGGGTTGAGGGCGGTCGTCGGGTTCTGGAAGATCATTGCCGCCTGACCACCGCGCAAGCCGGCGAGGGTCCGGACACTGGCGCCGACGGTCTCCGTGCCCGCGAGGCGCACCGAACCGCGAATCTCGCCGGGCGCGGGCACCAGGCCCAGGCATGCCGATGCCATGACCGACTTGCCGGAGCCCGATTCACCCACCAGGCCGAGGATTTCGCCGCGCGCGATGTCAAGGTCGACACCGCGCACGGCGTGCACGCTGCGGGCGAAGAGAGGGAAGTGCACTTCCAGCCCGCGCGCCTGGAGAACGAAGTCACTCATCGTGTGCGCCCCCTCGGGTCCAGGACGTCGCGGAGGCCGTCACCCACCAGGTTAACGGCGAGCACGGTGAAGAAGATCGCCAGCCCCGGGAACGTCGCCGTCCACCAGAAATCGAGGAAGTTCGATCGCGACATGGACACCATCAGCCCCCATTCGATGGTCGGCGGTCGGGCGCCGATGCCGATGAAGCTGAGTGAGGCCGCCGCGAGGATGGTGTAGCCGAAATCCATCGAACCCTGGACGATGACGGGGGTGGTCGAGTTGGGCAGGGCGTGCCGGATCATGATCCGCGAGTGGCGCACGCCCATTGCTCGCGCGGCTTCGATATAGAGTTCGCTGCGCACACGCATTACGGCACCACGGACGATGCGCGCGTACCAGGGGAACCAGGAGATCGCCAGCGCCAGCATGGCATTGAACAGCCCGACGCCCAGTACCGCCGTGATCGCGATCGGCAGCAGCAGCGGCGGGAAGGCGAGAAAGACGTCGGCNATGCGCATGAAGATGGTATCGATGCGGCCCCCGAAATAGCCGGCGGCGAGGCCGATGGGCACGCCGAGGGCGAGGGCGAAGACCAGCACCGTGATGCCGATGTACAGCGACGTCCGGGCACCGTGGATTACGCGCGAGAAGATGTCCCGGCCGAGCGCGTCGGTGCCGAAGGGGTGGCTCCAGCTGGGCGGCAGGAGCTTGTTGCCGAACGCGATGGCATTTGGGTCATGCGGTGCGATCCACGGCGCGAACAGCGCGCAGATGACAACCAGGGCAAACCCCGCCAGGCCGGTGACGAACAGCGGATTCGTGCGCAGCATGTGGAACAGGGTGGCCCAGCGCCCGGGGGTGTAGGCGCCGGCCGTCGGCGTACCCGCTGTTGGTGCCGGCACGCTCATGGCTGCCTCAGGCGCGGGTCGACCACGTAGTAGAGGAGATCGACAATCAGATTGACCAGCAGGTAGCTGGTCGCGAGGAACAGGGTCACGCCCATCACCGCGGGGAAGTCGTTGTTGATCAGTGATCCGACGATGTAGGCACCGAGCCCGGGCCAGTCGAAGACGAACTCGACCACCACCGAGCCGCCGAGCATGTACCCATAGGTCAGGCCGATGACCGTCAGCAGTGGAATCAGCGTCGCCTTCAGGGCGTAGCGGTAATGGATCGTCCGCGCGGGCAGTCCATAGGCGTGCGCGGTGCGCACGAAGTCCTCGCCCAGCGCCTCGATCATCATGTTGCGCGAAATGCGCGTCACGGTCGCGAGGGCGGCCAGTGCCAGTGTGGCGACCGGCAGCGCCATGTGGCTCAAAGCGCTGCGGAAGGCCGCCCCGTCACCCGCGAGCGCGGTGTCGACCAAATAGAAACCGGTAATGGCTTTGAACTCATGGTCGAGAAGGATGTTGCGATCGATCCGCCCCTGCAGCGGCAGCCAGTCGAGCCAGCCGTAGAAGATCATCTGCAGCAGCATGCCGACGAGAAACACGGGCAGGGCCATCCCGGCAATCGAGAACACACGCGCACTGTGGTCTCGCCAGGAGTCCCGCCGCACGGCCGAGATCACCCCCAGGGGCACGCCGACGGCGACCGCGATCAGCATCGCGATCGTCACCAGCTCCAGCGTCGCCGTCATGCGCTGGAGGATCTCCGCGGACACGGCTCGGCCCGTACGCAGACTTGTGCCGAGATCACCCTGGACCGCATTCCAGACGTAGACGGCAAACTGCTCGGGGAGGGGGCGGTCGAGCCCCAGTTCCTCGCGCGCAGCCTCGATCTGCTCGGGTGTCGGCTTCGCGCCGAGCATCATTTCCACGGGCGACCCCGGCAGCACACGGCCGAGCAGAAAAGTGATGGTGAGGACCCCGAGCAGGATCCCCACCATCATCAGCAACCGCCTGGCGATATAGCGGGTCACGGCGGTCTCAGTCAGCGCGACGCAGCTGGCGGAAGAACACCGCCGCGTACGCGGGGTTGGGCTCATGGCCCTGGATGTTGCTCTGGCGCGCGATGCGCGACTGGAGGTCGGCGTAGAAGATGGCCGTTGCATCCTCCATCACGACCTCCTGTGCGCGGTGGTACTTGGCGATCGCAGCCTCGCGATCAATACCCTCGAGCCGCGCCCCCTCGGTGACCAGTTCGTCGAACTCGGGGTTCGAGTAGTGCGAGAGGTTGAACAGCGTTGAGTTCTCGGTACGGAAGAGNCCGATCAGCCAGTCCGATGGTGTCGGGTAGGTCGGCCACCAGGTCATGGACTGCAGGTTGGGTGCGGTTTCCAGGTTCTTCGCCTGATCCCAGATCGTGCCCCAGGGGCCGGGGCGGAGCTCCACCTCGACGCCGATCTGGCCGAGCAGATGCTGGTAGAGCTGCGCGGCGTTCGTGTACTCCTCCGAGGTGCCGATGTAGGCCATCGAGATCGTGCGTTCGGAGGCGGGAACGCCGGACTCCTCGATGAGTTGCCGCGCCTTGTCGAGATCGAACTCCGGTGTCTCGATGGCATCGTTGTGGCCCCACATCGTCGCCGGAACGATCCCGCGGGCGGGCACTGCGCTGTCGGCGTAGATGTCTTCGACGACAGTCGCGTAGTCCCAGGCATGCACCAGCGCCTGGCGGAACTTGAGGTTGTCCGTCGGTGCCTTCTGGGTATTGATCAGGAACTGCGAGTTCATCCATGAGGGCACGAGTTCGGCCGTGATCCCGTCGCGCTGGTTCAGGCGATCCATTGCGTCGGCGGGTACGAGCGAGATGAAGTCGGCCTCGCCCGACTGCAGCATCTGCAACTGCGTGGCGTTCTCGGTGACCACGCGCAGAAAGACACGCTCGAACTGACCGTTCTCGGTGCCACCCCAGTAATCATCGAAGGACTCCAGCACCACCTGCTGGCCCTGCGCCCACTGGCGCACGCGATAAGGGCCCGTGCCGGCGGCGTTGCCCTCATTGAACCAGTCCGATCCCTTCTCCGCGGCTGTCGGCGAGTACATGTAGGCGCCATACTGCGAAGAGGCGATCAGATCGATCGGGGCCGGTTCGGACGTATGAATCACCAGCGTCGTGTCATCCGGCGCCTCGATCCGTTCCACCGGATCCCAGATGTAATATGCGCCCTGTCCCATCTCGATGGTGCGTTCGATCGACGCCTTGGCCGCGGCCGCATTGAACGGGGTGCCATCGTGGAAGCGGACATTGGGGCGCAGGTCAAAGGTCCAGGTCGTGCCATCGTCACTGGCCGACCATTCGGTGGCCAGGCCGGGCGTGAACCGCTCGTCGCTGTCGGGCGGGTTGTACCAGATCAGCGGCTCGTAGACATTCGCCAGCATGATGACTTCCAGCGAGAACGCGACGGCCGGATCCCAGTCCTTGATGTCGCCATACATGGCGTAGGTCAGGGTGTTCGGGGCCGCCTGTACCGTGGGTACGCTGACGCCGCCGAACAGCATGACGGCCAGGAGCAGGCTCGCCAGGCGGTGAGTGAGGCTTCTCATGTTGTTTCTCCCGGTTAGGTAACGCTGGCGCACGGGCCGGATCGATCCGGCGTTGAATGCGCACAATCTGTTGGTCGCAAGCGTCGTGCCAAACCCACAACGTATTGTTCTATCGGCAAAAATACTCAATAAGCCCAGGATGGGTGCGAGATATGGCATGCAGAATTGAATAGGAGAGGCTGTCTATTCACTGTTGAATAAACTGCGCATCCCCCAGTTTCAGGCCGTGCTTCTTCAGCAGGCGCGCCACGGTCGCCTGCGACACGCCCAGTTCCCGGGCGACATCAACCTGGCGCTCGTGGTGGCGGCAGGCGCGCGCCACCAGGTCGCACTCGACGGCGGCGAGAACATCCGGCAACTGGCCGGTCGACTGCAGGGGCTGCCGCGGGCCATCGCCTCCGTGCAGGGCGGGAGGCAGATCACTGGAGCGAATCTCCGGGCCGTCCGCGAGCACGTATACGCGTTCGAGGAGGTTCTGCAGTTCCCGCACGTTGCCCGGAAAGTCGTGCCGGCAGAGTAGGTCGAGGGCTTCCGGCCCGATCCCGCGGGACTTGCCGTAGCGCTTGTTGAGTTGCTCCAGTGTTGCATGGACCAGCGCCGGAATATCGGCGGGACGTTCGCGCAGCGCGGGGATGGCCAGTGGCACGACATTCAGGCGGAACCAGAGATCCTCGCGGAAGGTACCGTCGGTGACCAGGCTGCCGAGATCCTTGTTGGTCGCGGCGATCAGGCGCACATCGACGCTCTTGACCGAGGTCTCGCCGACGCGGATGAAGCTCTGCGTGTCGAGGAACGTGAGCAGCTTGACCTGCAGATGCATCGGAAAGGCGTCGATCTCGTCGAGGAACAGCGTGCCGCCATTCGCCGCCTCGATCAGGCCCGACTTCCCGCCCTTCTGGGCGCCGGTGAAGGCGCCGGCGGCGTAGCCGAACAGTTCGGCCTCGAGCAGGTTTTCCGGTATGGCGCCGCAGTTGAGTGACATGAAGGGCTTGTCGGCACGCCCGGAGCTGTCATGGATGACCTTCGCGATCAGCGTCTTGCCGCTGCCGGAGGGCCCGGTCAGCAGAACGGTGGCATCGAAATCGGCCACCTTGAGCGCGGTGTCGAGGACGCGCTCCATGCTTTCGCTTTCGGCGACGATGCGCTCAAGGTGCGCATCCTTCATGCGCAGGGCGCGCAGTTCCGAGCTGATCTTGCGCGTGAGCTGCTGGCTCTGATCAAGCTCTTCGCGCACCAGGTTCAGTTCCGTGAGATCCCGCTCCGTGCCCACGACGTAGGCGATTGCGCCATCGTCGTCGAACACTGGCACCGCGTTGACCAGCAGCGTACGGCCCGAGCGGACCCGCTGATTGATGGCCACCGGGCGTTTGGTGCGCAGGACGCGCGTGGTCGCGTCGTGATCGAAATTGCGCGAATCGAGCAGCTCACTGACCGGCCGGCCGCAAACCTGCGTTCGGTCGATGTCGTTCAGACGCTCGCAGGCGCGATTGATCCACAGCAGGCGGGGCGTCGAGTCACAGACCCAGACGCCATCCGTCATGGCTTCGAACACGGCCTCGAGCTGACGGGTGAGGTCGGCACCCAGGGCCTTGCCCAGGTCGAGGCGGGGGTGGTCGGTGGTCGGCGACAGGTCGGAATCGGTCATATTCAGAATTGAATACGAAGCCGGCAGAAACTGCAAGACAGTTCGGACGCGGTTGCCCCCAGTCAGTCGCCATTGTCCCAGGCAGGCGCCAGATCGCTCGGATCAATGATCCGGCCATCGGCGCGAGCGAGGCCGGCGATCGCGTCCATCTCGCTGGCGCTCAATTCGAAGTCGAAGATGTCGAAGTTGCTGCGTACACGCGCGGCCTGCGCCGTGCGCGGAATCGCGGCCACGTCCGGTTGCTGATAGTGCCAGCGCAGGACCACCTGCGCGGGATCCTTGGCGTGGGCCTCGGCGATGCGCCGGATCACCGCCTCCTTGAACATGCGCCCGTGGCCCAGCGGGCAGTAGGCCGTCAGAGCCATGCCCTGGCGCGCCAGTTCGTCGCGTACGGCCTCCTGGGCGAGGTAGGGGTGGTACTCGACCTGGTTGGTCACCAGCGGGGCATCGGATGCGGCCACCGCCTCGCGCATCAGGGCAACGTTGAAATTGCTTACACCGATGTGTCGAGCCAACCCGCGCCGCTGGACGTCGTTGATCGCAGCCACACTCTCTGCCAATGGCACTTCCGGGCTCGGCCAGTGCAAGAGCAGGAGGTCGACGTCATCCAGACCGAGTCGCTGCAGGCTCTCCTCGGCCGATCGTTGCAGATCGCCATCGCGGAAGCGATCCACCCACACCTTCGTGGTGACGAAGATCTCATCGCGCGGGACGCCGCTGGCGCGGATGCCGGCGCCGACTGCCTCCTCGTTGGCGTACATCTGCGCCGTGTCGATATGGCGGTAGCCGGTGGCAAGTGCCTCCTGGACTCGCGCCCGCGCCAGATCGCCGCGCAACTCGAACGTACCGAACCCGAGCTTCGGTATGCGTGCGCCGTTGGCTTCGATGGTGTCGTCCACGAGCAATCTCCAGTGACAAAGTGATACCGTCAGCATGGAATCATGGCGAGGCGTTGCCAAGCCCCGACACCCTTGAGCGGAGAGCATCATGAAACCAGGAACCCGGACTACGGAGGGGCGCGGCCGCCTGTACGACAGCATCGTGGAGACGGTCGGCAATACGCCTTGCGTCCGTCTCAATCATCTCGCGCCGGATCACGTCACCGTGTACGTGAAGGCGGAGTTCTTCAATCCGGCCGCTTCGGTGAAGGATCGTCTGGCGCTGAGCATCATCGAGGCCGCCGAGCGTGACGGCAGCCTCAGGCCCGGGCAGACGGTGGTCGAGGCCACCAGCGGCAACACCGGCATCGGCCTGGCCATGGTCTGCGCCGCCAAGGGCTATCCGCTGGTCGTGACCATGGCCGAGAGCTTCTCCATCGAGCGCCGCCGGATGATGCGCTTCCTCGGCGCGAAGGTCGTGCTCACTCCGCGCGAGCTCAAGGGCTTCGGCATGTACGAGAAGGCACGCGAACTCGCGCAGACCCACGGCTGGTTCCTCGCTCACCAGTTCGAGACCGAAGCCAACGCCGACATCCATGAGGCGACCACGGGTCGTGAGATCCTCGCCGACTTCGACGGCCAGCGGCTCAATTACTTCGTCACGGGCTATGGCACCGGCGGCACGATCGCCGGCGTGGGCCGCGCGCTGCGGCGCGAGCGCCCGGACGTGAAGCTGATCCTGAGCGAACCGACCAATGCCCAGCTCGTCGCCAGCGGCATGCCGCAGGAACGCACTGAAGAGCATGAACCGGCCGCTGGACATCCGGCGTTCGAACCGCACCCCATCCAGGGCTGGACCCCGGACTTCATCCCGTGGGTGTTGCAGGAGGCGCTGGACCAATCCTACGTGGATGAACTCTGGCCGGTGGCCGGCCCGGACGGCGTTGCGTGGTCGCGCAAGCTGGCCCAGCGTGAGGGCATCTTCACCGGCGTGTCGGGCGGTGCGACGGTGGCGGTGGCGATGAAGGTGGCCGAACAGGCACCCGCGGGTTCCGTGATCCTCGCCATGCTGCCCGACACCGCTGAACGCTACCTGTCCACACCGCTGTTCGAGGACATCGGCGCGGACATGGACGCCAGCGAGATCGAAGTCATGGAGTCGACGCCGGGGTACCGCATGCCCCGGTAGGGACGGCATGCGGCGGTGCGTACAATCAACTGCACGTTCAGGTTGGACGGCTCAGTCGACCCGGGTCACCCGATTCCTGCCACCTGCCTTGGCCGTATAGAGTGCGTCGTCGACGCGCTTGATCGCGTGGTCGAGGGCTTCGCGCTCACGCACCGGGCTGACGCCGATGCTTACCGTGAATCGGATCTCGCGGCCGTCATCGATGGTGACGGGCGTGGCCTCGCAGGCCGTGCGGATCCGTTCGGCGACACGCTGGGCCGCCTCTGGTCGGGTTTCCGTGAGGCCGGCCACGAACTCCTCGCCGCCCCAGCGGCCGAGCACGTCGCTGTCGCGGAGCACTCCGGCCGTCCGGCGTGCGAACTCGCGCAGGACCTGGTCGCCGGCAAGGTGTCCGTATTCATCATTCAGGCGCTTGAACCGATCGAGATCCATCATCAGCAGTGCCAGCGGCCGGCCGTAGCGTTCCGCGCGCCGCAGTTCGCGTTCGAGCTGTTCCGTCAGTGCGCGGCGGTTGAGCAGCCCCGTCAGCAGGTCGCGCGTGGCCTGCCGATAGAGCTGCAGCAGGGTGTGCAGGTGGTTGGCCGATGCCCAGGAGCAGATGGCGGCAGCCACCAGAGTGATCCACAGGAGCTGCAGCGTCAGCGGGGCAAACCCTGCCGTTGCCATCGCCTCGATGGCGAGGAAGGCGAGCAGGATCAGCGCGTAGGCGGCGCCGAGCTCGCGCAGAGTGAGCGGGAAAATGGCGAAGATCATCGCCACGATCAAAGGGAAGAAAGCATAGCCCGAAGCGAGGAGTTGCGCGTCGTCCATCCCGCTCGGCAGGCGTGCGGCGGCGTACAGCAGGCCCGGCAGCAGCAGCAGGATGGCCAGCGGCGTCCGCCAGCGCACACTGCGTGTCGGCGGTGCGTTACGCCCGCGGCGTAGCACGAGATACAGCGTCAGGGCCACTACGGCTGTCGCGAGACGCAAGCCCGCCAGCAGGCCGAACTGCGCGGCCTCGACCAGGAGGAACTCCAGCGGAATCCACAGCGGCAGGCAGATTGCGAGAATCAGCGCGAGTGGGGCAATGCGCTCCCGAACCAGCCACGCACGCGTACTGGTGAAATCGGGCGAGTGGTTGGTCGCGCTGAGGAAATCGGCCAGTGGGTTGATCAGATGCGCCCAGGGCGACACCCGAGTACCGGTGTGCGTTCCGACTTCCTGACTTCCGTCCTTCTGCATCAAACCCCCTTGATGCTGACACGCACCCACCAGCCAGCACACAGCGGCCGGCGGGCGAGTATAGGCCCATGCGGTGGCGCGGGTCATGTTGCGCGGCTCAGTAGCCGGTTGGTGGGTGAAGGCGCGTGGCGTACATTCGTGCACACTGAACGGCTGGATCAAGAGCACATTGATACCGATTGCCCCGCATGCTTCAACCCGGGGTGATGCGCGGCAAGACCGAGAGTACACGCAAAGCGAGGCATGCGATGAACCGCGTCTATTTTGCCCACGGCATGGAATCCGGGCCGTGGGGCCGCAAGATCACCGCTCTGGCCGCCGTGGCCGAGGCGCAGGGCTTCGCAGTCGAGAGCGTCGATTTCACGACCACGCGCGATCCCGAAGCGCGCGTGCACATCCTGCTCGACCGGCGCCCGGCGGCGGATGGCCGGCTCGTGTTCGTCGGCTCCAGCATGGGCGGTTACGTCGTCGCCCGCGCGGCCGAACGCTGCCCCGTGGCCGGGCTGTTCCTGCTCGCCCCGGCGTTCCACATGCCGGGCTATTCGGCGGATCCGGCGCCGGTAGCGAGCGAGCATGAAGTCGTGCATGGCTGGGACGACGACATCGTGCCGGTGGACAACGCCATCGAGTACGCCCGCCGTCATCACGCTCGGCTGCACGTGCTCGACAGCGGGCACGATCTCAATGATCGCATTCTCACGCTCGAAGGCCTGTTCGCGGCCCATCTGCAGCGTGTTGTCGCGGCGCATCCAGGCGAGTCGGCATGAGCGACGAGAAGCTGAACCGGCGTCAGCGCTGGCGTCTCGCCAAGATCGAGAGCGAGCGCCGCAGCCGCGAGGAGCGTCGGCAGGCGACGCAGGCAGCGGATGTGGCGACGGATCTCGGTGATCCCCGTCCCGGCCTCATCACGGCGCATTATGGTGCCAAGGTCGAAGTCCGCGGCGATGACGGTGAGCATCAGCGCTGTCACTACCGTGCCAGCCTGGATCAGCTCGTGGTCGGCGATGTGGTCACCTGGCGTTCGGCCCGGAGTGCCGGCGATGGTGTGGTCACGGCGCTGGAATCACGCCGCAACGTGATCCGCCGTCCCGACCGGTACGGCAAGCTCAAGCCGGTCGCCGCCAATCTCGATCAGCTTCTTCTGGTCTTTGCTCCGTTACCGGTACCTTCCAGCGAGTTCCTTGATCGCTACCTCGTGGCCGCGGAGCTGAGTGGCGTGCCCCCTTGCCTGGTGCTGAACAAGGCCGACCTGATCGATGGCAACACGCGGGCACGCCTGGACGAGCTTTGTGCCATCTACCGCCAGATCGGCTACACGGTCCTTGAGGTATCTGCGGCTGTCGGTACGGGAATCGCGGAGCTCGAGCGGCAGCTCGCCGGGTGCACCAGCGCCCTGGTCGGTCCTTCCGGCGTCGGCAAGTCCTCGTTGATGAATGCCCTGTTGCCCACGGCCGCTGCCAGGACCGGCGAGCTTTGGGCCCGTTCGGGCGAGGGGCGCAATACCACGCGGACCTCGCGCCTTCTCGGTTTGCCGGCCGGGGGTGCCCTGATCGACTCCCCGGGCATCGGAGAGTTCGGACTCTGGAACATCGAGCGCGAAGAAGTGCTGCAGGGCTACGTCGACCTTCAGCCCCTGGTCGGGCACTGTCGCTTCCGGAACTGTTCCCATCGCAATGAACCGGGTTGCGCACTGCTCGCAGGGGTGGAGCGTGGCGACATCAGTGCCGAGCGCCTGGCCAACTTCCATGCGATCGCCGCCGCACAGGGCGGTCGACGCGGAACCGGGCGCAAGCAGCGCAAGGATTGAAGTACAAGGAGCAGGACGCTGGTATTCAGAGACCTGTTCTGGTCAGAAGATCATCATCAATAGCAGGACGACCACAAACAAACCGATCAGGAATATTATTCCAATCGTGCCTCCCAGGAACTTCAGCATCGGTCTTCTCCTTGGCTTCCTGACTCAACGAAATCAACGGCTGAATACCATGCTGGCGGCAGCCTGATCCGCAGGAGGCTGCTCGTGAGTTTGTCAGCTTCACCGTGCGCTATCCGACGAAGCGACCCACACCTGGAGGAAAATGGTTGTCTGCGTGGGAGGGCCTGTCTATCCCTTGGGCCCCAGAAGTAGCCAGAGGATGAATCCCACCAGTGGCAGCAACAGCAGGATCACAACCCAAAGTACTTTGGCGCCCGTGCTCGCCGTACTTTGAACCGTCTTGACGACGGCGTAGATCACAAGGATCAGTAGAATCAGTCCAAAGATGCCGGTCACTTCAATGCCCATGCTCGTTTCCCCGCTTTGCCCCCTGAAAGAAACGGGGGACAGGTGAAGAGTCGACGACCAGTTCCGATTCTTGCCATGCCTGCAAACAAGGCAGGCCGTAAGCCAGCATAGGGTGATGGCAACTGGGCATCAGTGTGCTGTCAGACATACCGCGCCCGCGGCTGGCAACGAGATCGGGGCCACGTCCGGGACGCCGAACACGTGCAGATGCCGCTGCGGCCCACCGGGATACCTGGGCATTGGCGTAGCGAGTCCACGACGAGACCAGTTGGTAAAGGCGCGGCGATTTCTCGAGATGTGAATACCTGTTCATATATGCTATAGTTCATTCATGGATCAGCCGAATGCCGAGCGGATTGATGCACTGGGCGAGATGTTCCGCATGCTCAGCGAGCCCAACCGGCTGCGCCTGGTGCTGGCCTGCATGGAGCAGCCGCGTTACGTCGGCGATCTGGCGCGGGAACTCGGGGCCTCACCTTCCCTGGTGAGCCACCACCTGCGCCTGCTGCGCAGCACCCGCCTCCTGCGTGGAGAGCGCGAGGGTCAGCATGTGCGCTATCGGCTGAATGATGATCATGTCCGCGCCATGCTCGGCAACATGCTCGAGCATGTGCACGAAGATGGAGGTGAAGACCATGAGCAAGGCTGAAGTCCAATCCGTGAAGTGCGCCTGTCCCGACTGTGTCTGCGTGGTGCAGGTTGACAAGGCGATCGAGCGCAACGGCAAGCTGTTCTGTGCCGATACCTGTGCGGACGGCCACGCCGACGGCAAGGGTTGCGGTCACGCAGGGTGTACCTGCCACGGCTGAGTCGGCACGCGTCGGTGGAGAAGCGGCGCCTGCCGCGCTTTTTGTACAAGAACTGATCCACGCATGAGGGAGTGGATGCATGGCCGACATCGGCAACATGTTCGGCGCGGACGGCGTTGATACGTTCATGGGCGTGGCGCGCTGCGATGATCCGGGCGCACCCGGCGCAGCAGCGGCATTGCTCGGAGCACCCTGTGCGACGCCGTACCCTGCGGTCGGTGCCTACTGCGCCGGCGCCCCGGCGGCCATTCGGGAGGCGGCTGCCAGTTATGCGTCCAACCGCTCCCACGTCAATTTCGATCTCGCCCGCGAGGCTCTGCCCGACGGCGCGCTTGTCGATTGCGGCGATCTGGCCTTCGATCCGGAGGACGCGGCTGGCAACCGCGAGCGTATCCAGCGCACCGTTGCCCAGGTAATCACCGGCGGCGCCGTACCGGTCGTGCTCGGCGGTGATGACTCCATCCCCATTCCAATGTTGCGTGCCCATGATGTGCACGGGCCGCTGACCGTGGTCCAGATCGACGCCCATATCGACTGGCGCGACTCCGTTCAGGGCGAACGCGAGGGCTTGTCATCGACCATGCGCCGGGCTTCGGAGATGGACCATGTCGAGCGCATCATCCAGGTCGGTGCCCGCGGTATCGGCTCGGCGCGACCAGACGACTGGCAGGCCGCCCGGGACTGGGGCGTGCACTTTGTGACCGCAGAGCAGGTTGCCCGTGATGGCATCGCACCGGTGCTGGAACAACTGCCCGCAGGCGGTCCCGTGGTGGTGATGCTGGATTGCGATGCCCTCGATCCGTCCATCATGCCCGCGGTCA
>SL_3KL_010_SEDDRAFT_10000873_pt1 | contig 26522 bp, 27 predicted proteins | sample SodLakKL_010_SED_2_FD_10381 | JGI IMG/M metagenome (IMG submission 10381) | reverse complement strand
TCCAGGGGCGATGGAGCCCATGTGGACTTCGGGCGGGTCATGGAGCGCATGCGCCGTCTGAGGGCTTCCATTTCCCCCCACGATTCCGCCCGCCGGTTCACGGATCTGGGAGTGGATGTGTTCCTGGGATCGGGCCGTTTTCTGGATGCCCACACGATGGAAGTGGCAGGGGAGAGGCTCCACTTCAGCAAGGCGGTCATTGCCACGGGGGCCCGTGCTTCCGCCCCTCCCATCGCGGGTCTGGGCGAAGTGGACTACCTGACCAACGAAACGGTTTTTTCTCTCACGGAGCTGCCCCAAAGGCTCGCGGTGTTGGGGGCGGGGCCCATTGGATGCGAAATGGCCCAGGCTTTCGCCCGCTTCGGTTCGGAAGTCCTGCTGCTGGAAACGATGCACGGCATTCTCCCCAGGGAAGACCGGGATGGGGCCGGAATTGTGCTGCAATCCATGGTGCAGGATGGCGTCAAGCTGCTTTGCTGCGGTAAGGATTTGAAGCTGTCACGTGCGGAGGGCGGTAAAATCCGCCTCACTCTGGAATCCCACGGGCAGAGTTACGACGAAGTGGTGGACAAAATCCTGGTGGCCGTGGGAAGAACACCCAATGTGGAAGGGCTGGGGCTGGAAAATGCCGGGGTGGAGTATTCAAAAAAAGGGGTCCGGGTGAATGATCGGCTGCAGACGTCCCGGCGCAATATCTACGCTGCGGGTGATATCTGTTCGCCTTATCAGTTCACTCACGCGGCCGATTTCATGGCGCGCCTGGTGATTCGAAACGCCCTGTTCTTCGGCCGTGCCAGAGCCAGTGCCCTCACCATTCCCTGGACCACCTACACCGATCCGGAAATCGCCCACGTGGGGCTTTACGAAGCTCAGGCCAGGGAAAAAGGCGTCCAGGTCGACACCTACACCCGTGAGTTGAAGGATGTGGACCGCGCCATTCTGGAAGGACGGACCAACGGCTTCGTGCGTGTGCATGTCAAAAAGGGAAAGGACAAAATTCTGGGAGCCACGGTGGTGGCGGCCAATGCGGGGGACATGATATGCGAAATCACTCTGGCCATGACACACGGCTTGGGACTCGGACACCTGGCGAGCACCATCCATCCCTATCCGACCCAGGCGGAGGCCATTCGACAGGTGGGGGACGCGTACAACCGCACGAGGCTCACACCTCTCGCCAAGTCCCTTTTCACACGCCTCATGGCCTGGCGCCGATGAGGTGTTTGCGTGGAGAATAAGATTATCGACGGGGTTTTGGGGGCACTGTAAGCATGGAGGCTGGGCGGCGAAAGATTGTTGGACAGGAAAAGGCCCTGTCACCCTGCATGTCCAATGGCCTGGCGTCGACTATGAGATGGCTCCCTGAAATGAAATGAAAGGAAACGGTGCCCGTGGTGGGGCCTCGCCAAGTCATGGGCGCTGCTTCGGGCTGCTTGCACCTGTGGTTCAATGAATCAGGAGACAGAGGGGAGGATGAACATGACATCTCAGAGAAACTCCAATGTCATGAAGCGCTGGCTGATCATAGGAGCTGTACTTGCTGCCATCATTCTGATGGGCATTTATTTGCCCATTAAAGATATCACCGTAGCCGCTCTTGAGTGGGTCGATGGTCTTGGATTCAGGGGCTACGTGGTATTCTTTTTCATGTATGCTTTTTTTACGGTTCTCTTTCTGCCCGGCTTCATTCTCACCGTGGGTGCCGGTGCGGTTTTTGGCCTTTTGGGCGGCTTTGTGGCGGTTTCTCTGAGCAGCACCGTGGGCGCCAGCCTGGCCTTTTTGCTGGGGCGCTTTTTTGCCCGCGACTGGGTGGCCCGCAAAATTTCGGGCAAAAGAAAGTTTGCCGCCATCGACAACGCCGTTGCCAGGCGCGGCTGGAAAATCGTTTTCCTGACGCGCCTGAGCCCGATTTTTCCCTTCAATCTTATCAATTATGCTTATGGGCTCACAAAAATTCCTTTCTGGCATTATGTTTTTTCTTCCTGGATTGGCATGATGCCCGGCACCTTGCTCTACGTTTATTTGGGTTCTCTGGCGGGCACAGTGGCCCGCGCAGTGGTGGTGGAAGAGCAGGAAACGGTTGCACTGATGATCATTTTTCGCGTGATCGGTCTGCTGGCAACCTTGGCCGTCACCATTTATATCACTCAAATTGCCCGCAAGGCATTGAAAGAAGATGTAAATATGGAGGACGAAGGTGGTGTCGAAACCTAGCAGGCAGTCAGCCGAAGGGTAAGACTTTCCTTCTTTGGCACTCCGGTGAAGAAGGGTGGAATCAGCTTCTCACCGCTGCATACTCGTCCTAATGAAAAGAGGAGTTTTTAATGGAAATGGAAAAACACAAAAGAGATGCTGCGGCTCTTTTGGAAAAGCTCGCCATCGCTCATGGTGCTCCCGGTTTCGAGAAAAAGGTGCGGGAGATTTTCCGCCAGAGCGTGAGGGGACAGGTCAGTACAGACGGCATGGGCAACATTTTTCACTGCAAGAAGGGAGAGAAGGACAGCCCGCGTATCATGCTCACCGCTCACATGGATGAGGTGGGTTTTGCCGTCCAAAGCATCACCAAAAGCGGGCTTGTCAAGTTCATCCCCCTCGGTGGTTGGTGGTCCCACACACTTCTGGCTCAACGTGTTCGCATCTTGACGGGGGATGGCCGGGAGATACTGGGGGTCATCGGTTCCAAGCCCGTGCACTTTCTGAGCGATGCGGAGCGGGAGAAAGTGATCAAACTGGAGGACATGTTCATCGATGTGGGCGCTGTGAATGGGGAGGAGGTTGAAAAAGAGTTGGGCATACAGCTGGGAGACCCCATTGTTCCCGAAAGCCCCTTTGCGACTCTTGCTAACCCTGATTTGCTCATGTGCAAGGGCTTTGACAACCGGGTGGGCATGGCGCTGCTCATTCAAACCATGAATCTTCTTTCAGCAAAGACACACCCCAACACGGTTCATGGGGTGGCTACGGTGCAGGAGGAGGTGGGTGTCCGTGGGGCCACCACAGCGGGGCATTCCGTGGACCCGCATGTGGCCATTGTGCTGGAAGGTGCTCCCGCCGACGACTTGCCGGGGATGCCCGAGGAAGAATGCCAGGCAAGGGTGGGTAAGGGAGTGCAGATTCGCCTCATGGATCCTTCCGCCATCATGAACCGCCCTTTGGTGGATAAAGCCGTTCTCGTGGCCAGAAAAAAGGGCATTTCCTTTCAAAAGGCCGTCCGCCGAACGGGAGCGACCGATGCCAAGGCCATCCATCTGCACGGGAAAGGGGTTCCCACGGTGGTGCTGGGTGTGCCCGCCCGGTACATACACACCCACAACAGCGTCATTCACCTGGGAGACTACCTGAGTGGCCTTCGCCTCGCTGTGGAACTCATCGGAGAGCTGGATCATGAAACCGTGAAGGGCTTCACGGATTTTGAGGGGGAGCGAGAGGCCGGGGGGACGCCTTGAGCCGTTCCTTTTTTAATCTTTTCGCAGGCGCGGGCGGCGAACTCGTAGTAGGTGGAGCTGCTCAAAGTCAGTGCCACTCCCACGGTGAGGTAGATGACGGCTGGAATGATCGGTGGCAGGGGGGAATGGCGCAAGACATGCCCCATGAACATCATCACAAAAATAAGGCCATAGCCCCGCCAGGTTTGAAAAGCGAAAAAACAGTTTCGTTCAGGTCTTCCAAGGATTCTGGCAATGTTTTTTTCTGCAACGCGGATGAAGCCGTAACGGCAGCACACCAGACCCAGGGCGGCTCCCCCCAGGCCGCCCAGGAGATTCTGAGGCCATTCCATGTGGAACAAACGATAGGAAGCCACCACGCTGAGGGTGATGCCCACGCATGTCCACATGATGCCCGCCCCCATGAGAAGACATGAGCGGGAAACGGAGGGCGTGATCTTTGCGAGGAAATTTGCGTTGAACACAGGATGCCTCAAGTTCCGAGATGCGTGGTTCGGGTGTTTTTTTCTCACACCGGCGAATCATTAGGAAATTCTAAAACAACTCCCTGCATCTGTCGACTATATAATCGGCGATGGCCAATGAAGACGTGGCAGCGGGAGAGGGGGCATTGAGCACATGGACCATCTGGTCATGTGAAACAATGACGAAATCGTCCAAAAGGTTTCCTTTTTTGTCAAGAGCCTGGGCTCTTACCCCCGCACCTCCGGGGATGAGGTCCTCTTCCCCGATTTGGGGCACCAGTTTTTGCAGGGTCCTGGTGAACAATTTCTTGGAAAAAGAGCGCCGGAGTTCACCCGCTGCGGCCGACCAGTGGCGGGAAACGAGGCGCCAGAGACCCGGATAGGTCAACATCTCTGCCAGGTCTTTCCATGAAATGCATGTTTTGGTGTATCCCTCGCGGGCGAAGGCCAGAACGGCATTGGGCCCTGCTTCCACCTCTCCTCCCACCATGCGTGTGAAATGGACACCCAGGAAGGGATAGCGGGGGTCGGGCACGGGGTAGATGAGATTGCGGACAAGGTGTGCCCTTTGAGGCTTGATTTTGTAATATTCTCCTCGAAAGGGAACAATCTGGCACGGGGGCTCAACTCCTGATTCTCTGGCAATGCGGTCCGAATGCAGCCCCGCACAGTTGATGAGTGCCCGGGAGCGCAGGGAGCCCGAAGGCGTGTCCAGGCGAATTCCACCTTTCTCGCTGCCAATGCGGGTGACTGGGTGGCCTGGGAGCACGGTTCCTCCCCTTTCCTGGAAAACCCGCGCATAGGCCCGCGTCACTTCCCTGAAATCCACAATGCCCGTGGAGGGCACGTGCATTCCCCGCACCGCTTGAACATAGGGTTCGATTTCTTTTGCCTCCCGGGAAGTGAGCATGCGCAATCCTTGTACGCCGTTGGCGGTCCCTTTTCGATACAGCTCCTCCAGGGGCGGGATTTCCCCCTCGGAAGTGGCCACCACGATTTTTCCGCACATTTCAAAGGGAACGTTTTCCTTTTGGCAGAACTCGTAAAGCTGGGCCGCTCCGTCCACACAAAGCCTGGCTTTGAGAGAACCGGGGCGATAGTAGATACCTGAATGGATGACTCCGCTGTTGTGACCCGTCTGGTGGCCGGCCAGGTTCTTTTCCTTCTCCAGNACGGCAATCTTTTTATGGGGAAGGGCCATGATCAGCTTCATGGCGGTTCCCAAGCCCAGGATTCCCCCACCGATCACCACCGCGTCATACTGGTCTTTCATGCACACCTCGCAATGCTTCGCCCTTCGGTGAAGCAGGTTCCATGAATTCACTCCTCATTTAAAATAAAAGACTGATTCATGCATGTGGATCCAGGCATGGGTTGAAGTAGCCCAGCCTCACATGAGGAAAACTCTTTGAAATCTTTCGTGCAAGTCTGCGTATTCCCAATGGCCTGGATTTCTCGGCCTGCGCCATTTCCTTCAGATACCACTCGGGGTCCATGTTGAGGTTGCGCATCTGGATCAGATCCAGGCCGGTTTTCTCCAGGAGTGCAGCAAGAGCGTGAAATTCTTCTTCCGTGTCGGTGAATCCGGGAAGAACGAAGTAGTTGATGGAAGCAAAGCCCCCGGCCTTTTTAACCCTTNTGATGGATTCACACACNTCCTCAAAGGAGTAGCCCCTGGGTTTGAAGTATGCGTGGTAAAAATCGGGCCGCGCACTGTTCAGGCTCACGCGAATGCTGTCCAGTCCCGACTGGCAGAGATGTTCCACGGTCCCGGGAAGGCTGCCATTGGTGTTGAGGTTGATGGTGCCCCGGGAAGTGGACTCCCTCATCATTTTAATGGCCCTTGCGAGAGTCTCCCCCTGCAAAAGGGGTTCCCCTTCGCAGCCCTGGCCAAAGCTCACCACGGCGCGGCGGGCCTTCTGAAGATGAGGAACGGCCACGCCGCAGATCTCGTCAGGGGTGGGGACAAAGGCAATGCGGTCTTGAGTGGCGCAGAGGTCCTCCCTTTCCTGCAGGCTGATACAGCCCAGGCACCTGGCGTTGCAGACGGGGGAACTGGGCAGGGGAGCTTCCCAGCGGTTCATGAAGAGATTGCGGGCTGCGGGGCAGGCGAAGGTGAGGGCGCATTTTCCCAGGTGAACCAGAAGGCGGTTTGACGATTCCAGGCGCATCCTGCGCCGTGCGTTGCGTTCGATGGTTCCAGGATTGAAGTTTTTGTGGTCCTGGCGTTCATCGGGGTCTGTGCGCATGCAGGCGGCGACGAATGCGCCGTCTTTCCAGCCAACGGCCGTGTAAGCGAAAAGGGGCAGTAAAGGAGCATCCTCCTGGGTCTGGTAGGCGGCCGAATAGATTTGCGTGTGCGCCGGAGCGACGAAAGCAGCCACCGCCCGAAGGGTTTTGCGAGGGCTTCTGGGGTCCTCCAGGAGAGTCTGGAAGCGTTTTCGGGCTGCGTTCCACCCCAGGGGCAGGCGGCGGGGAAGGGCGAAGAGTTCACTGCCGGGGGGAAGGGGCATCCAGTCTTTTTCTTTCAGCCGCCGATACTGCCAACCGCTCCGCCCCGCCATCTCAAGCCCTGGCCAGTCATAGATGTTTCCTTCGTCATCGGCGTAAAGAAGACAGGGTTTATGCATCCTCATCCTTTTCCAGGATTTCCCTGAAACTGAGGAACCTGGCACCCACCTGGTGTTTCAGAAGGTGGAGCAGTTCGTGGAGGAACCGGAAGGCGAAATCATTCATGCGCTGGTGGTGAATCATGATGCCGACGGGTTCCCTGCGTCCCGTCCAGGAGGAGAGTTCCTGGCAGAGAAGGCGGAAATCCTCTTCGCCATCTCCCCCTCTGCGAGAATGCAGGTCCACCTGGATTCTCAGGTTCTTGAGGTCATTCCCCGTTTTGACGCCTCTGGGAAAAGGCCCCATCATGGAAATGCCCTTGAACTGAAGGGCCTGGACCACCTTGATGGTGGCGGGGGAAAGGCGGTTCCAGGGTGGGGTGAACACATGGAGGAGGTGGTCTCCAAAAATGCTCGTCAGTTTTTTTTTGCCCTGAGAAATATCCTTGAATTGTTTCTCGTAGGGCCGCCCGTCGCAAAATTCAGACTTATTCCCCGTCCGCTGCCAGTCCACGTGTCTCCAGCCGTGCTGGTGCCAGTTCCAGAGCGTCTCGTCCAGCGGGGCCACCTGGAAAAGCTGCCGGCATCGCGAATCACTCAACCATGCGGGCACCACAGCCATGGCCAGGGGTATGCGGTGTTCACGGAATAAGGCGCAGAGGGTTTCAAAGGGTTGACCGCCGGCGCCGATATCGTCCGCACGAAAGTAAAACCTTGGAACATGACTTTCCATTCCCTGGTGCAGTGCATCAGCAAGGTCCTGCTTCCAGTTTTTGGGGGGCGACCGCCACAGTTTTGAACACTGCCGCGGGCGGAATTTGTGGCTCAAAGCCAGGGAATGTGCTTCAAGTGTGGTCTTTGAGTTCAAAGCCGCTCCTTTCGCAGTGTTCGTTGGATGGATCGTAAGGATGAGATTTCCCATTGAAGAAATCAAGAGTATATAAAGTGTGGTTTGTTCGTCAAGGGAGATGGCTTGATCCAGCTGGGGCTGTTTTCGAAAATTCCGGAAAGTATGGCGCCGCTGCGGAAGCATTCGTTCCCCGCTGCTTCAAGGTTTTCAATGGGAGCTTTCCGGGAAGGGTGTGCGTGCATGGAGTCAGAAGCAATGATGAACGGAAGCGAATGCCAAGAGGATATGGCTCATTTTGAAAAGCCCCAAGGGGCCGGCCTTCAGCGCCGGATACAGCGCCATGTGGCGGGGCGGGTACACCGTTTCCTCGCTGTGGCACCGCCCCAGCTGGCGGCGCTTTGCAAGATGGAACTCCGTCAAATGGGCCTGTCCAATCTCGAGCTCACGGAGGCGGGAGTGGAGTTTCAAGGCAAACTGCGCGATGCCTACGCGGCCAATCTCTGGCTGAGAACGGCGGGACGTGTGGTCTGCCGTTTGGGCTCTTTTCGAGGGGGGACGCAGGGAGAATTGTTTCACAAAACAGCCATCCTGCCCTGGGAACTCTGGTTGAATCCCGAAATACCTCTCAAGCTGTCCGTGCTTGTGGAGAGATCCCGAGTGAGCCACGAGGGGCTGGTCAGAGATTCCGTCGTGGATGCCATCCAAAAACGCTTCAAGGGTCTGAACTTCCCTTTCCCCCGGGCCGGGGCCTGCGTTGAGAATGAGTGGCAACAGCGCCTCTGGGTGCATCTGCGCACAAACCACTGCCTTCTTTCTCTGGACACAACGGGGCCGCACCTGCATGAGCGCGGCTACCGGCTGCTTCACAGTGGAGCCCCCCTGCGGGAGACTCTGGCTGCAGCCATTTTGCTTCAGTGCGGCTGGTCCGGTGACATCCCCCTGGTGGATGGCATGTGTGGAGCGGGCACCTTTGCCATCGAAGGGGCGCTCATTGCACGCCGCAAACCTCCGGGGCTGGGAAGGGAGTTTCTTTTTGAGCGCTGGCCCTCTTTCCAGATGAAGACGTGGAACCACTTGCAACGGAAAGGGAAGGCAGGGGAGCGCCCTGCCGCAGACTCTTCCCTGTTTGCCCTGGACCTGGATGCGGGAGCCATCGCCGCCGCAGGGCAGAACGCCCAGCGGGCGGGGGTCGGGGAGTGCATCCATTTTGAAAACATGGATTTCTTCCAGTTCGACCCTGCCCGTGTTCCATTGAAGCCGGGCCTNCTGGTGCTCAATCCGCCGTATGGGAAACGCCTCGAGATGGAAAGGGGCGAGCTGTATCGAGACATCGGAGTGCACATGAGGCGCGTTTTCCGGGGCTGGCGTTTTGGAATCGTGGTGCCTCACAGAAAAGCGCTGTCCCAGCTCAGTCTCCCCGCCTCAAAGGTTTGGTCCCTGCCCCATGGAGGACTCAAGGTATCGGTGGTGCTGGGCAGGGTGTGATCACCCTGTCCCAGCCTGAGGCATCATTTGCGCGGACTCATGAATTCGGGGCCTACAGGTGACTGGATGTGTTTTGACAGAATTTCTTCCACTTTCTGGAGGTCACCCTGGGAAATTTCCCACCCGGCCACACCGGCATTGTCTTCCACCTGTGAGGGCGTTCTGGCGCCGGCAATGATCGTGGTCATGCCCGGCTGCTGCAGGGCCCACCTCAGGGCGAATTGTGCAACGGTCTTGCCGTATCCTGAGGCCACTTCCTTCAGCTCCCGCACGGCGTTCACGTACTGCTTGAAGCGATCGGGCTTGAACTTGGGGTCCACGCGGCGGAGGTCTCCTTTTGGAAAAGTTTCATCGCCCGTGAATTTTCCCGTAAGAAGTCCTCTGCAGAGCCCTCCGTAGCCCAGAGTGGCGATGTCGTGATCCATGCAGAAAGGGAGGATTTCCCTTTCCACGCCTCTTTCAAACATGTTGTAGGGGGGTTGAAGGCTGTGCACCTCCCCCGCCGACAGGCACTCCTCCATCTGTTCGCTGTTGAAGTTGCTCAAACCCACATAGCGTATTTTCCCTTGGTCTCTCAATTTCACGAGAGCTTCCATGGATTCTTGAATGGGCGTGTTGGGATCGGGCCAGTGGAGCTGATAGAGGTCGATGCGATCCACGTTGAGCCGCTTGAGGCTGTCCTCCACTTCCTGGCGAATTCTTTGGGCACTGCAGTTGCGCCTCACATTTTCCTTTTCGTCCCATTCCAGGCCGCATTTGGTGGCAATGACCGTGTCTCCGTTGCGTCCCCAATCTTTGAGGGCCTGGGCGATGACCGATTCGGAACGCCCAAAGCCGTAGACGGGGGCTGTGTCGATGAAATTGATTCCCAGCTCCAGGGCTCGAAGGATGGCGCGGATGGATTCTTTGTCTTCCGCTCCACCCCAGAGCCACCCACCCGTGACCCAGGTGCCCAGCACAATGGGAGAAACTTCCAGATCGGTTTTTCCGAATTTTTTTCTTTCCATGGGTTCCCATTCCTCCTTTCACCATGTGAGATTTTTTTGGAGCAGCAGCCGTTTTCAGGGCCAGCCCAACGGGCTGTTCAAGTCCGGACAAAAGTTTAGGCGCAATGATGGGGTTGTGACAAGCACCAAGTTTGGTCTCCTGCCCGGCACTTTATTCTTTTCCCATGTGGGAAAGGGGCTCCAGCCACTCCTCATGGAACGGCACAGGGAGGTGTTATCAAGCATTTTTTGACATGGGAAGGGGCCCCTTTGAAGGGATGAAGCTAAAAATTAGCTGAAAATGGTCAGTTTTACGTTGTCAACACTGCTTCTCAACCTGTATTTTGAATTGAATTATGCCTTGCTGCACACACCACATGCGGTTCACAGGGAGAGCTTTTCGGTGAAAGTGATTTGTTCAGGTTGCCAGGCGGCCTTTTCCATTAAGGATGAAAAAATTCCTGTGGGAAAGGAAGTGAGGATTGGATGTCCCAAATGCAGATCTCCTCTGGAGCTCAGAAGGCCCGGGGAATTCTCGCCGGAAGAGGAGCGGGAATGCGTGTTTCCTGTGGACACGGGCGCAGGCCTGGAAATGGGGGAGCCGCAGCTGGACATGGTTCAGGAGGGTGTTTCCGCAGCACTGGTCTGTGTTTCCGACGCCTCTCGCAAGGGGCACCTTGAAACAAACCTTCGCGACCTGGGCTTTCAGGTCTTTTTTGCTCCCACATCCGCCGTGGCCATGAATAAGCTGCAGCATAACCATTATGACCTCGTGGTTTTGGACGAAACTTTTGGTGACGAAGGTTTGGAGGGGAGTGCCCTTCTCAGGCATTTTCAGTTGTTGCCCATGCACCTTCGGCGCAAGTTTTTTCTCTGCTATTTGAGTTCGCAGTTCCCGTCACTGGATCGCTTTGCCGCTTTCCGGGCGGGAGTGGATGTGATCCTCAATTTGGGTGATGCGCAGGAGTGCAGAACTTTCCTGGAGCGTGCCATCAAGGAGCGGGGGGCCTTTTACAAGGTTTTCAGGCTCGAACTGGAAAAGAGGGGACAGTTCTGACCATGAAGCCCCTGAAGTTTTTGCTGAGCAGAATAAGCCGAAAAGGTGATTCCAGGCACCTGCGTGCACGGCTGGAGAGCTGCGTGGAAACGGTGCTGCTGTTGCAAAAGGAAGTGGGTGAAGAAGAACTGAGCCCCGAAGTCGTGGCTCAGTTCGAGCGGCTGCGCGACTCTTTGCCCCATATCAAAGAGGGTTCAGTCAATGAGCACGATATTTGCCGCATAGAACAGATCACCAATGATGTCCTCGCAGGAATGCGCAATGTTTTGTCCCACAAAAGCATCAGCAACATGTCCGACGGCAAGATTCATTGATGATGCTGTGTGATTCCTGAATGCTTTGGGAGAAGCCGCCGCCGGGTGGCTTTTGAGGTCCGGTTCTCCACCCATCAAAAAGAAAGGATGAGAGAGGGTGAATGTCTTCACATTTTCCAAGAAAGGTGACCAGGGTGAAACGAGCCTGCTGACTGGGGAGAGAGTGTCCAAAGCCAGCCTCAGACCTGAGGCATACGGCACCCTGGATGAGGCGAGCTCCGCATTGGGACTGGCAAAGGTATTCACTCAGAGCAAGGCGGTCGAGGAGATGGTCACCCAGGTGCAGGAGGACCTGGTGATCCTGGGGGCTGAGCTTTCCTGTGAAGGTCCGAGCATACAAGGGTATGAGATCCTCAACTCCCACATCGAAAGGCTTGAGGATTGGATCGTGCGGCTTCAGGAGGAAGTTCCCCTTCCCCGGCGCTTCGTGCTGCCCGGGGGCAACCCAACGAGTGCCACCCTGGATCTGGCCCGCACCATCGTGCGCAGGGCTGAAAGGCGTGCCATGAGAATCCATGAGGCTGGGTTCACGGTCAGAGAGGAGATTCACGCCTATCTGAACCGCCTGGCAGATTTCCTCTTTACCCTTGCCCGCTATGCCGAACAAAAAGCATAATGAAAATGCTCGGCCCCCATGGGGGACTTCCCCGGATTGAGGAGTTGGAAAAGACGTATTGACGTTGAGATTCAAGCTTTTTTAAGTTACATAAATTAATTGTTGAGCCTCTGAATGGGTTGTATCAAAGGACGAGGCGGCGCGGAGGGGAGGCCCCTCCGATCTTTTTTTGACGCCATTGTTAGAATGCTCTCTCCCAATGGAAGACACGTTTTTGAAGAGGCCTTACTTTTGCGAAAGGGAGTGAGGCTTTTATTTTGGGGAGGGTTTGCAGGGAGGAAAGGGCCATGGCACGTGTGACCATTGAAGACTGCTTGAAAGAGGTGGACAGCCGCTTTCATCTGGTGCACCTGGCTGTACGCCGGGTGCTTCAGTTGAGAAATGGGGCTGCACCGTTTGTGAACGCACCCAAAAACAAGGATGTGGTGCAGGCTTTGCGCGAAATCGCTGCCGGAAAAGTGACGCTGGACAACATTGTCCAGATTGAGGAAGCAAGGAGGATCGAGTCCTCTGCTGAAAAAGAGGAGCTCACCAGGGCAGAAGTTCGGGATATATTGGAAGAGGCGACCCATTTCGAAGGGGCTGCCGATTTGAACACCGTGTTGGAGGCAGATGACGAAGAAGAGGCTTGAAAGGTTTTGTCGAGCGGGAAATGACTTTTCTTGACTGCCTTGGGGGGACCGTTTCACATGAGAGGCAAGAATTCACTGAGTTGCATGGAAAAGAGAAATCTTCTCAATCAACCGGCTGTGTCCACTGAAGTTTTGAGATCATGGGGTGACCGCTTTTTTCAAATGGCTCACTGGAACGATGCCATCGATTTCTACGAAAAAGTCAATGAGCGCCAGGCTCTTGAAAAAATCCTTGAGGTTGCCAAGGAGGAGGGCGATCTGTTTTTGTTCAACCGGGTGTGCCGCGCCCTGAATATGGAGCCAGAAAAAAAGGATTTGCAGGAATTGGCGCAGCAGGCCGAAGCACTTGGCAAAGAGCGGTTTGCCTCAGATGCGCTGAAGCAGGCTGGTGTGGATGTGGAGGAGCACGGGGAGTCATCCGCCTGATAGCGGGCGGCCGATAGGTTTCGGCGGTCCACAATGAGTGTGAGCCTTTCCCTTGTGAGACCTTCAGCCCTTGCTCTCATTGCTGAAGGTGTTGACAAAACGGGCCATCGTGTTTAGCTCAAAGCTGGCTTTATTCCAAAGGATTCGATCTTTTCCTGCAATCACAAAATCTTCAAATCACTGAAGACATGGAAGCGTTTCAAATGAACAAAAGAGATTATTATGAAGTACTTGGAATTTCACGGCAGGCGGATGCAGAGGAAATGAAAAAGGCCTACCGGAAGCTGGCTCTCAAGTTCCATCCCGATCGGAACCCCGGCGATAAGGAAGCGGAGGAACAGTTCAAAGAGGCTGCGGAAGCCTACGAGGTGTTGCGTGACCCCAAGAAACGGCAAATCTATGATGCTTATGGGCACGAAGGCCTTCGAGGAACCGGTTTCGATGGATTCAGCGGAGGATTTGAGGACATCTTCAGCTCCTTTGGCGACATATTCCAGGATTTATTCAATTTTGGGTTTGGTGGCGGCCCGCGTGCTCGAACGGCGTCACGGCCCGGCGATGACTTGCTCTATGACCTGACCCTGACCTTTGAAGAAGCAGTTTTCGGAGCGGAAAAGGAAGTCCAGGTCGAGACGCTGGCATCGTGTGAACATTGCGATGGCAGGGGAGCTGAACCGGGAACCGAAGAAAGCACCTGCCCCATGTGCCATGGGAGCGGTCAGGTGGTTCAGTCTCAGGGATTTTTTCGAATCAGCACCACCTGTGTTCGCTGCCAGGGAGTGGGACGGGTTCTGGTGTCTCCCTGTGCCAAGTGCAACGGACAGGGTCGTGTGCGCGAGTCCAGAACGGTGCAGGTCAAAGTGCCGCCCGGCGTGGATGCGGGCATGAGGCTGCGCCTCAGGGGAGAGGGAGCAGCAGGATATCGCGGTGGTGCTGCGGGTGACTTTTTTGTGAGGATCGACGTCAAGCCTCATGAATCATTTGAGCGCGACGGTGAGAATCTTTTCAGCAGGGTTTCCATTTCTTTTGTTCAGGCCATCCTGGGGGGAGAGGTTGATTTTCCCCTTCTTGACGGCACCCTCAAAACCATTCAGATCGAGCGGGGCACTCAACCGGGCAAGGTCATTCGGTTCCCCAATGAAGGGGTTCCGCGTTTGAAGGGATACGGAAAGGGTGACCTGTTCATTCAATTTGACGTGAAGATACCCACTCACGTTACCAAGCGCCAGGAAGAGCTTCTAAAAGAATTTCAAGGCATTGAAAAGGAAAAAGGGGAAAAGAAAGTCAAGAAGTGGCCTTGGCGTCGAAAGAAAACTGAAGAAAAAAACTCCCATGCGAAAGCATACGGTGAGTCCCGCCCCTAAGGCGAGTCAGTTCCGCCCATGGGACTTGAGGAGGCTTGGAAATGCAGCGCGACACCGTCCAGAGACAATACGAGGATTTTGCCGCGAGGGAACTGTATTGCCCCAAGTGCAGGCAGGCCATGCCCGTGCGAAGCCGCCTGCTCCTCGTTCTTCCCGACGGAGAACTGCACGAATACCTCTGCGGCAGATGCGCTTCCTCCCTGGGAACAAAAACCGTCAAGGAAGCCAGGGACGCGAGGTTGGCCATGGTTTGATCGGATCTTTCCATTCCGGGGCACATATATTTTTGAATGCCCGCCTTTCAGGCCTTCAGCAATCCCAAATTCACAGAGCCTTTTTCAACATTGGAAGCAGCCCTCTTTCAGGAAGTCCCTTTGGAGACCTGCTTCATGACCCCCAGGTGAAGGCTGCGGCCAATGCTTTCTCCGGAAAGGACGAAACAGGCGTGCGCTGTAAGGCCCGTTTCCATGGCAAGTGCGGCGAGGAGCAGACCTTTTATGATCCACGCGGAAGGACTGACGAAATATTACGGGTCCTTGACAGGCATCGAAGGCGTGACCTTTCACGTAGGGCAGGGGGAAGTGGTGGGTTTTCTCGGGCCCAATGGCGCCGGTAAATCCACCACCATGCGCATCTTGACCTGCTACATGCCCCCCTCTTTCGGGTCGGCTACCATTGACGGCCTCGATTGTTTCGAACAATCCCTTCAGGTTCGGTCTCGCATCGGATACCTTCCTGAAAATGTCCCCCTTTACACGGACCTTTCAGTGCGGCGATTTTTGAAGTTTGTGGCCTCAGCCAAAGGGGTTGACGCCCGAAAGCTCAAAGGGGAAATAGACCGTGTGGTGGCTGTCTGCGGCCTGGACAAAGTGGCGGGCCGCATCATCGGACATCTTTCCAAGGGGTATCGGCAGCGCGTGGGTCTGGCCCAGGCCCTTGTGAACAATCCTCCCGTTCTCGTTCTCGATGAACCCACCATTGGACTGGACCCCACCCAAATCATTGAAATTCGAAAACTCATCAAGGACTTGAGAGGAGAGCACACCATACTTCTCAGCAGTCATATCCTGCCCGAAGTGGCGCAGATCTGTCAGCGGGTGATCATCATCAACGGGGGGCGGATCATCGCCACGGACACACCGGCCAACCTGACCCATCAGCTGCAGAAGTCCGCCCTCGTGAGCGTTGCATTGGCAGGGGAAGCCAGTCCCGCTCTGATGGGCGCCCTGCATGATTTGCCCGGTGTGGTGAGCGTGAAGCGGGCAAATGATCACCAGGGGCGATTCATTGTGGAAACGGATCACACCTCAGACTTGAGGCCTCAAATTGCGAAAATGATCGTGGAACGGGGAGAGTCTCTGCTGGAATTGAAACTCATGGGTTTGAGCCTCGAAGATATCTTCATGCAATTGGTGACGGAGGAGAAGGTTCAGGAGGAAAACTCATCATGAAAGGATTCGTTTCCCTTTACCGCAAGGAATTGCACTGCCTTTTCGCCTCTCCCATCTTTTACGTGGTTGCTTTCACCTTTCTGATCATTGCCGGCTATTTTTTCTACAGCAACGTGGCCTACTACAACATCGTGAGCTTCCAGGCCAGCCAGAACCCCTTTGCCCTGAAACAGCTCAACCTGACGGAGATGGTGCTGAGGCCTTATTTTCTCAACTTGAGTGTCGTGCTCCTCTTTCTGGCCCCCATCCTGACCATGAGACTCTATGCGGAAGAGAAAAAGACAGGCACTATAGAGCTTCTTTTCACCTACCCTCTCTCAGACCAGGCCAGCGTCGCGGCCAAATTCTCCGCGGTGGTGAGCGCTTATGTGGTCATTCTGGCAGCCACTCTTCCAGGAATCATCTTTCTGCATGTTCTCTCCGAACCCAACTGGAAAGTGGTTCTTTCAGGGTATCTTGGCCTCTTTCTCATGGGCAACGCTTTTCTGGCACTGGGACTGTTCACTTCCTCTCTCACACAAAATCAAATCATCGCCGCCGTGCTCTCCTTCGGGCTGCTCCTCATGTTCTGGGTCATCGGCTGGACCAGGTCTTTTGTGGGAGAAGAATTCTACCGCTTTTTCCAATATCTCTCTCTTCCAAGCCACCTGGACAGTTTCACCAAGGGAGTTCTGGATTCAAGGGACATTGTCTACTATCTCCTGTTTGTCCTTTTTTTTCTCTTCCTCACCCTGAGGCAGGTGGAGTCTCACCGGTGGCGGGGATGACCATTGAATGGCGTCCGTTTCAAATGAAGAAAACGCAGGCCCTCTCTCTCATTTTTCCTTGAAGCCATTGACTTTTGGAAGGCAAGGAGCCCCTGCAGAGCTCACGGGAGGTTTGTGATCATGTCGCCTGATGAAAAGCGTGCCCGCAGGTGGGGGCGCGCTTTCAGCTCTATTCTCTCCACCTTGTTTTTTTTGGGCATTCTTATCTTTGTGGCACTCATCGCCGAAAAGCATCCCTGGCGGCTGGATCTGACGGAAACGGGCCGGTTTTCCCTCTCCACCCAGACCCTCAGCATCCTTGAGGCCTTGAAGGAACCCGTGGAGATCAAGGCATTTTTCTCTTCGGCAACCCCTGAAGAAGGCCATGTGAGGGACTTGCTGGAAACTTTTACCTATCACAGCGATCGAATCGGATATGAATTCATCGACCCCGACCGCCACCCCCAATTGGCCAGGCGCTACGAGGTGAGAACTTATGGCACGCTCGTTCTGGCAGGCTTTGGAAGGACCCAAAGCATAAGCCATGTGGACGAACAATCCATCATCAACGCTCTGCTCAGGCTGAGCACAGAAGAGCAGAAGAAAATCTACTTTCTCGTGGGCCACGGAGAACGATCGGGCCACATGGGGGATAAGACAGGCCTTTCCACTGCCAGGTCTGCCCTGGAGAGGGAGAACTATTTGCTCCAGGAACTCAATCTCATGCAGCGCCGGGAGGTGCCCCATGACGCCGCACTGGTGATCATTGCGGGTCCTGAAAAGCCCCTTTTCCAGGAAGAAATCGTACAGCTCGAGGCTTACGTGAATTCTGGAGGACGTGTCATGGTGATGCTGGACCCCTTCAACGATGGAGGATTGAGGGAGTTTCTTCGAGGTTACGGTGTGGAGGTGCGCGACGACGTCATCGTGGATCAGTCCATGGGGCTCTTTGGAGGCAATTATCTCATGCCCGTGGTGACCACCTACGGCGTGCATCCCATCACGGACAACTTCTCTTTTGCGACCTTCTTCCCTGAAGCACGGTCCCTGGAAGTTCTGGAGGATCTTCCTCCTTCAATCCATGTGGAACCCCTGGCCATGACATCGGCCGATGCGTGGGGGGAAACGGACCTGGAAACGCTGCAGGAGGGGAGAGTGAGCTTCGATCCTGGCGAGGACCACGCGGGGCCCTTGAACATCGTTCTCCTCTCGGAAATCCTGGTGGAAGAGCCCGAAGCGGTTTCTGACCATGCCGGGACACCCTTCGCCATGGAGACGATGGGGGCAGACCCCCGCATCGGATATGTTCTCGTTGCCGGTGATGGGGATTTTGCGTCCGATGCCTATTTTTCTCTTTCGGGCAATGGAGATTTTTTTCTCAACATGGTCAATTTCCTCGCCGGTGAAGAGACCCTCATCACCATCGAACGGCGGGAAAGGGAGGGCCAGCCCCTCCTTCTCACGGAAACCCAGTTCTGGACGATGGTCTGGATCGTGCTGATCCTTGTGCCCCTTGTGGTGCTTCTGGCAGGGCTGGGTGTCTATGGAGTGCGGAGGAAGCAAAGATGAAGTGGCGCCATACGTTCATTTACCTGGTGATTCTCATTGCTGCAGGAGGTTACTATTATTTTCACCAGGTCCATGAGGCTGGAAAAGAGGCTGCGCAGACAGCCGCACTTCGGGTATTTTCCATACAACGGGAGGATCTCAGGGCCTTGGAAATATCCACGGAAGGGGAAAAAACCATACGCTTGTCAAAAAACGGATCCTGGAAAATCATGCAGCCCATTGAGGCGGAAACTGACGAATTCGTTCTGGAACAGTATGGGGAGATGCTGGCCGGGCTCACCAAAGAACGGGAAGTGGAAGCCCGATGGGACGATCGCCAGCGTTTTGGCCTGGATCCGCCGGCACTCCGCATTCGTTTTCGGGGGCACAATGGATGGAAAGATCTGCTTCTGGGAGACAGGAATCCTTTTGGAGAGGGATTTTACGCCACCACTTCCGAGAGTGAGGAAATCTTCCTCATCGGTTCAGGCATGGCGGAAGGTTTTTTCCAGGGAGTTGATGGCCTGAGGAGGAGCCAGCTTTTTTCCTTTTCTCCGCAGGATGTGGTGAAGCTCCGGGTGCAGTGGCATGGCGGTCTAACCCTGGAGGTGGTGCAGCGGGGTGACGGGGGAGAGACGTTCTGGGTGGATCCCCGAAACGAAGAAAAAAAGATTCGGACTTCCCGCGTGGAAAATGTGCTGCAGCAGATTCAATGGCTGCGGGCGAGAAGTTTTTTGGAAGATGAAGTGGTGAACCTGGAATCTCATGGGCTGGAACCACCCCTGGTCACGGTGGAGATGGAGCTCCAGGATGAGGGTGTGGCTTTCCTTCGGCTGGGAAGGCCCGAAACACAGTCGGCAGTTCTCACGGCCTTGAGTTCACAGCTGAAGGGAGTTGTGGAGATCGCCCCCACCATTTACGACGACCTGCCCCAGGATGTGCGCGCCTTTTGGGATCGATCCATCCTCACTCAAGAAGCACAGCAAGTGCTTGAGGTCAAGTGGGTGCTCAGGGGTGAGGAAGGTCATGTGATTCGGCGGGGGGACGATCAGTGGGATTCTCTTGGTGAGGGAAAGACCCGTCCCGTGAGAGAGTCCTGGTTGCTGCGGTCTCTTCTCTGGAATATCAAGGATATGGAATATGAGAAAGAAAGGGGGGGCATGGGTATGGAAACCCTTCAAGGGCACGAAATGAGCGAGCGCCTTCAGCTGCTCGGTGAAGAAGGGCTCCTCACAAGCCTCTCCTGGAAGCCCGTGGACCGGGATTCCATTGAACTGCAGACCCTTGAGCTTCTGAGGGACGGAGAGTCCCTGGAGGTGCTCATTCATCCGGAATCATTGGAAAAAATTGAGTTCGGGGTGCAGGATGTCATGAGATCCCTGGGGAAGGAGTGAAAAGAGGGGCTGTCCAGCGGGGTTCATATTTCCCCTGGGCCCCTGGAATTCCAAAACTTTCATTGCATCGTGGAGAGAGAAAGGTTAAACTGTTTATCAAGTCAACAGATTTTTTATGACAGCCGTTGGGGGTGCTCAGGTGACTGGGCTGAGAAAAACCCTTAGAACCTGATCCGGGTAATGCCGGCGTAGGGAAATGGTTGTGCACAGTGGAAAGCCCGCTGGTGCCATCAACACCGTTTCCCATCTCCGGGGAAGCGGTTTTTTTTATGGTGGACAACACAGGGGGGCTCACGGATTTTCATCGGGAGCTCTATCTTCGAAATGCGCTCATTCCAGAAATTGGAGAAGAGGGGCAACTGCGGCTTCTCAACAGCCGCGTTCTGGTCATAGGGGCCGGGGGGCTCGGAAGCCCCGTGCTCCTCTACCTGGCCGCCAGTGGAGTGGGGGAAGTGGGAATTGCCGACCATGATGAGGTGTCCCTTTCCAACCTTCAAAGGCAGATCCTCTACACCCTCGACGATGTGGGGAGCTCCAAGTGTTTCACGGCCAGAAAAAGGCTCAAGCGGTTTCACCGGCACCTTCGCTTCAATGCGCATCCCTTGAAAATCACGACGGAAAATGTCCGGTCGATCATCGAGCCCTACCACTTCGTCATCGATGCCACAGACAATTTTGAGGCCAAGTTTCTCATCAACGATGCCTGCGTTCGGGGAGAGAAGCCTTTTTCCCATGCGGGGGTGATGAACCTTCATGGGCAGACCATGACCGTGGTGCCGCACCGAAGTCCTTGTCTGCGCTGCATTTTTGGGGGAGTTCCCCCTGAGGGTGTGGTTCCCCGGGCCGACCAGTCGGGAATTCTCGGGAGTGTGGCCGGGGTCATCGGTTCCGTGCAGGCCACGGAAGCGGTGAAGTGTCTCCTTGGAGTGGGGGAGTTGCTGACGGGAAGGATGTTTACATGGGATGCCCTGAGAATGGTCTTTCGAGTGGTGGCGCTGCCGAAGGATCGAAGGTGTTCTGTTTGCTCACAGGAAAATACAACGCATCAGATTTTGGAAGGACAAAAAGATGGATAAACCTCTGGTCATTGCAGGCCGCGCTTTTCAATCCCGCCTTCTTCTCGGCACGGGAAAGTTTTCCTCCCCCCAGGTGATGAAGGCGGCGCTGGATGCCTCGGGCACCGATGTGGTGACGGTGGCGTTGCGCCGGGTGGAACTTCAAAACCCTCAGGACAGCATCCTGAGCCACATCGACACGGAACGGTGGCTTCTTCTGCCCAACACTTCCGGTGCCCGGGATGCGGAGGAAGCGGTGAGGCTGGCTCGCCTGGCCCGTGCTGCGGGGTGTGAACCCTGGGTGAAGCTGGAAGTGACTCCCGACCCGCACTACCTTCTCCCCGATCCGGTGGAAACCCTGAAAGCGGCGGAGATCCTTTTGAAGGATGGCTTTGTGGTGCTCCCCTACATCCATGCGGATCCCGTCCTTGCCAAGAGGCTGGAAGATCTGGGAACGGCCACGGTCATGCCCCTGGGTTCTCCCATTGGATCCAACCGGGGTCTGAAGACGCGGGATTCCATCGAGATCATCATCGAAAGGGCCACCGTTCCCGTGGTGGTGGATGCGGGGCTGGGCGCTCCTTCTCATGCCGCTGAAGCCATGGAAATGGGAGCTGATGCGGTGCTGGTGAACACAGCCATTGCCGTGGCAGGGGACCCCGTGCTCATGGCGAAGGCATTTAAGAAGGGAGTTGAGGCGGGCAGGGAGGCCTTTTTGGCGGGAATGAGGCAGCCTCAGAAAAAAGCGGAACCCTCCAGCCCCCTCACGGGATTCTTGAGGTAACAGCCATGAGTTTTTATGACACCATACGCGACTACGACTGGAATGAAGTTCTCAGGAAATAGAGAGCCGAACGCCTGCTGATGTGGAGAAGGCTCTGGGAGAGGGCATGCCCTCCAGTGACCATCTCATGAGCCTCCTTTCTCCCGCCGCTGACAAGTGCCTGGAGGAAATGGCCCAGAAGGCGCACAGGATCACGGAGCAGAGGTTTGGAAAAATCATCTCCCTCTTTGCACCCCTTTACCTGTCCAACGAGTGCACGAACCAATGTGTGTACTGCGGGTTCAACGCCTGCAATGCCATAGAGCGAAGAACCCTGACTCCCCAGGAAGCCTTTGAGGAAGGGAAAAAGATACATGGCCTGGGGTTCCGGCATCTGCTTCTTGTTTCCGGGGAGGCCCCGGCACTCGTCCCCCCCCAATACTTCGCTCAAACGGCCCGGCTTCTCCGCCCCCTCTTTTCCTCCATGGCCGTGGAAGTTTATCCCATGGCCACCGAGGAATATTCCCTGCTCGTGGACAATGGGGTGGATGGCCTGGTCATTTACCAGGAAACCTACAATCGGGATTGCTACGACAAGGTGCATCCCGCCGGAAAAAAAAGGGATTACCTCTGGCGCATGGAGACCCCCGAGAGAGGCGGCCGGGCAGGATTCCGCCGGTTGGGGCTGGGCGCCCTTCTGGGTCTGAGCGACTGGAGGGCGGAGGCTTTTTTTCTGGGGCTCCATGCCCGTTACCTCCTCAGGAAGTACTGGATGTCTCACGTCACCGTGTCCTTTCCACGCCTGCGACCGGCAGCGGGGGCCTACGAACCGGCAAAACCCGTATCTGACCGGGAACTGGTGCAAATGGTCACGGCCCTTCGAATTCTTTTGCCCGATGTGGGACTCATTCTCTCCACCCGGGAAAACCCTCATTTCAGGGACCACCTCATCCCCTTGGGCATCACCTCCATGAGCGCCGGATCCCGCACCGAACCGGGCGGGTACACTCACGCCCATGAGGCGGAAGCGCAATTTCAGATTGCGGATGAGCGATCCCCCGAGGAGTTCGCCGAAGTCATCCGGCAAAAAGGCTACGAACCCGTGTGGAAGGACTGGGACGCCGTGTTCATGGAAGGGGACGTGGCATGAAGCACCTGTGTGGAGCTGCGGGAACCCATTTTTTGAAGGGAAAGGTTCAGGGGCGGAACACCGGGGAACCACCCCTTCGTCTGATCCTTCCTGCGAAAAGGGAGGAGCCGTTTCCACCCCTTGTCCCCGTCTTGCCATGAAGGGCTTTTGAATCACTGTGGGGACCGCCGAGTCCAATGCTGTTGATATGGATATAAATGATCGTGGGTTGTCCTGTCCCGTCAACCTCGCCCAGGCGAGGTTCCAGAAAGAATTTGAAAGGACCGGATTCCCCGTTTCAGGGAATGAAGGGCAGGGGCTTTGATTCAGGGTGAACGCCCTTAAGTCAGAAACATCGCCGCCGAGTCCCCGCGGGAAAAAAATATTGCATACAGAGAAAAGTGGAGGATGAAACTCGTGGAAATCACCGTCAATGGAGAGACGCGACAGGTGGAGGGACCTCTCTCCGTCGAAGAACTTCTTCACTCCCTGGGGATCACACCGGGAGCCGTTGCCGTGGAACAGAACCTGGCCATCGTGCACCGCGAAGCCTATGGTGCAACCCCCGTTGAGGCTGGGGATGTCATCGAAATCATAAGATTTGTGGGAGGTGGCTGAATGGACAGGGCAGCGCGGCTTGCCATGTTTCAACAGGTGGATGTCTACCCCGTCACCTGCGAACGCCTCTCTTGGGGGCGCACCAACCTGGAAGTGCTGCAGGGGGTCATTGCCGGAGGAGCGCGGATCATCCAGCTCAGAGAAAAAGACATTTCCAGGCGGGAACTCTACCAGATGGCGGAAAAGTTCAGAGCCGTCACCGCCGCCGCCCGTGTGCTCCTCATCATCAACGATCACCTGGACATCGCCATGGGGGTGGGTGCCGACGGAGTCCATCTGGGCCAGGATGACCTTCCCATTCCTGCGGCGAGGCGGCTGGCGCCTCACATGATTCTCGGGGCCTCCACCCACTCCCTGGAAGAAGCCCTGAGGGCTCAGGAGGAGGGGGCGGACTACATCAACATCGGTCCCATCTTTCCTACCGAGACCAAAGAGGGGGTGGCGCAGGCCCTGGGACCTGACGCCATCAGGACCATCGGCACGCGAGTGGAGGTTCCCTTCACGGTGATGGGGGGCATCAACCAGGGCAACATAGACCGGGTGATCGCAAAGGGTGCCACCAAAGTGGCCATGGTGACCGCCATCACCCAGGCGGAGGACATTGCGGGAGCCGTGAGGGATTTGAGAAACAGAATTCGATCGGGACCCAAAGGGGAGGGTGACTGACAGCAGTCAGGCCTTGTGGCCCATCCAGGCCGAAGCATGAATGGAAGATGCTGGGAAGTTTGCTCTGCGTCCTCTGCGCCTCTGCGAGAACCCCTAAAGGGACGGGATTCCCCAAGCTTTCAGAACCACGGGGGCAGCTTGCCTGCGATGGCTTCTGTAACCAGGGGTGTGCTGCAGAGCACCAGGAGAGCCAGCGCCAGGGTGGGAAGGAGGTGCTTTCCGGGGACGGGGGGCAATTGAAGGGGCAAATCTTCCCGGTAGCCGCGGGCGGAAAGGGCCAGGGCCAGTTCGTCAGCCCGGGCGAGAGATTTGCGGAAAATGGGAAGGGCCATCCCCTTGATTTTGCGAAGGGGATTTTTCCGCTCCGTTCCCAGCCTGGATTTCATGGCCATGCGCACTTCGTCGGCCTGGTCCATGATGAGCGGCAGAAAACGAAGCATGAGGCTGACCATCAGGGCGACGCGCCGTGCGGGAATGAAAGGAATGGGGCCCAGAAGCCAGGTGATGGCGTCCTGAAGGTCTTTGGGGCGGGTGGTGAAGGTGAAGAGCGTGGCAAAACACAGAACGAGCAGCAGCCTCCAGCAGGTGAGGGTTGCCAGTTCAAGGCCTGTCCAGGTCAAGGGAATGGAAGATGTCCACACATGATCCGCGGAGGGATGGAAGAGGGCCTGGAGCAGGAAGATGGCGCTCAGGAGATAGGCCCAGGTGCGGCAGTCCCGAAGGAAGGGCTTGAGGGGAAGCCTGGAAGCGGCGAAGCCCAGGACCATGACCAGGGTGAAGAGGGTGAGCCCCGCAAACTGCATTTTGAAGAGCCCGATGGTGAGAGCCATCATGGCGAAGAACTTGCAGCGGGCATCCCACCTGTGAAGGGGGGAGGATCCTGGATGAAAATGAAATCCTATTCTGTGAGCCACGAGACCGTTTTCTCTCCAAAAAGGCTGAAACAGGGAGGTCTTATGCCATATTGGGACAGCTGAGGAATGATCTTCTCAGGGAATCCCACCGTCTTGAGCTCTCCCCCATGAACGATGGCGATGGTGTCCACGTGGGCCACCACTTTTTCCACGTCGTGGGTGGTCATGACAATGGTGTGGCCCATGGCATGCAGTCGAACGATTTGCTGGAGCACCTGTGTCACTCCCAGGTAGTCCAGGTTGGCAAAGGGTTCATCGAAAACAAGGATGGCCGGCTGCATGGCCAGGACTCCGGCTATGGCCACCCGTCTCTTTTCGCCCCCCGAAAGAAGGTGGCAGGATTTTTGAGCGAGAGCCTGCAAGCCCACCAAATCCAGCGCGTGATCCACGCGCTCTTGAATCTCCGTGGAGTCCAGACCCATGTTTTCGGGTCCGAAGGCCACGTCTTCCCATACCGTTTCCCCGATGATCTGACTGTCGGCGTCTTGAAAAACCATGCCCACCCGTTTCAAAGCGTGTTTGGCATTGGTGGCTGTGTCCACCCCGTCCACCACAACGCGGCCCGAGGAGGGCAGCAGAAGACCGTTCAAGTGCCGAATCAAGGTGGTTTTTCCGCTGCCGTTGGGGCCGCAGATGAGCAGGAATTCTCCCTTCTGAATCTCCAGGTGGATGCTTTTGAGGGCAGTGGTTCCGTCAGCGTATTTATATTGCAGGTTTTCCAGGCGAATCATGCGGGCGTGGCCATCCTCAAACGTCGGCTGAACATGGGGCGGAGGGCTTTGGCCACCACAACAGCTGCAGCCGCTTTCAGAACGTCACCCACCAGAAAGGGAACCATGCCCAGAAGAGCCGCCCTTTGCCAGTCCATTTGGGTCACCATCTTGAGCCACGGCACTCCAATGGCGTAAACCGTCAGGGATGCCACTGTCACGGCCAAAGCGCTGAACATGACCGTTTCCCGGGATCTTTCCGAAATCCAGCCGCACACGTAGGCGGAAAGGGCGAATCCAAAAAGATAGCCTCCCGTGGGGCCGAGAAAATGTCCCAGACCGCCTCTTCCCCCGGAAAAAACGGGCAGTCCCAGAGCTCCCACCAGCAGGTAGATGCAGACACTGATGAACGCCCATCGACTTCCCAGGAGCAGTCCCGCCAGGAGGACGAAAAAGTTCTGAAGGACGATGGGCACGGGAACCATGGGAATGTGAATGTAGGCGCCCACAGCGATGAGGGCGGCAAAGAGGGAGGCATAAACAATGCGTTGCAGATGATCGGTGGACATGGACAGCGCCTTTCGTGGCGAGATGTGGATCATCATGGTGTTAACTTTCAGGTAGAGCGAAGGTTAACCAGGTGGAACCGTCCTGTCAACTGGGAAAATGGTTTTTGCTATCCTCTTTTTTTCCAATGAGAAAAGGCTCTCCAAAGGGCGAAGCTGTTGGTGGATTTCATTTCATTTGAGCATTCACCTTTGCTGTGCTAGTGAAAAACATTGCGGCGCCACACGGGCCGACGACCATCTTTTCCCCATGCTTGTGCGTGGGACTGTTTCATGGTTTCACGAATATTCCGCCGGACGGAGGAGGAGTCTCATGAAGAGGAAGGCGACTTATCGGCTGCAGGTCACGAGACGTGAAATGCTCTATGTGCACGACGAATTTGATCATTCACTCATGCTGGTGGAAATGGAGGGAGAACCCATCCAATATGAGGTGGGCACTGCCGGTGAGTTCGTTTCGCGGCGGAGCGTGACCTTCCATGATAGAATCCGGGGCACGGGGACGGTCATGGGATATGCCATCACCACTTTCAGGGAGGGGGCTATCTGCAGCCGCTTCGATGGCAAGCGGGATGGCACCACTAAAATCACCAAGGGTGAATGGAAGATCTACAAGGGAACGGGCAAGCTGGCCGGCATAAGGGGAGGCGGTACTTTCACCGTTAAAACTGGGGAGAAGGAAAGGGAGGCCATCATGGAAGTGGAGGGGGACT
>SL_3KL_010_SEDDRAFT_10000872_pt1 | contig 26536 bp, 15 predicted proteins | sample SodLakKL_010_SED_2_FD_10381 | JGI IMG/M metagenome (IMG submission 10381) | reverse complement strand
GCTGCACCTGTCTCGAATGGCATCCAGGGCACAGATGCAATCGTGATGTCCATGTTCATTCTTTTCAGTAAACATAATGCATGAGGTTTTTGTCTGACAATGATTAGTAAGAACGTAACAAATCCTGTTGGTATGTGTTAATAACTCTTTCTTATCAAATGGTATTCAGCTTATGTGTTGTTGTTTGCTGATCCCACCAGAACGATGCCAATTCCTATTGGGCACAGGACACGCAGTGCGCGCTTTGTGGCATGGCCAGAAGCCTTCCGGGAGGAATGGGGTTTCTGCAACGTACACACTTACCAAAATCAGGGTCATCAAGCTTGGATTGCATGTAATGCAATCGCTCAAGTTTTTGCTCTGCCTGCCGTAAGGCAGCTTCTGTCACACTCTTGTTGTTGATAGCATCCATGCGCGATACACGGCCTATTGAATTCTCCGGAGCAATCGGCTTGGTGAGTTCTGTGTATTCTTCTACACGTTTGCGTGTGCGCTCAATCTCCCGCTCGAGCAATTCAGATATTTTCCTGGTATCCTCCATGTGTTTATAGTTTTGCGAAGTATTGACAACCATGTTGTTGCACATGACTATGTTTAAGCTGCCCTTTTATGTGATATGTGATAACAATTTGATTAACTCGGTCACATGCCTGCCCCGCCCATGCAGGTGAGCTCGCCATGCAATAATTATCGTCGTGTTTGTCAATGCGTTTGGTATGGCTCGGTTCAGAGCACTTGTGTGACTGGGGGGCTCTTTCCCCCAATGCTCAGCGCCTATAATCATCCCACTATGTGTCAATAAAAAAGACATGGCCCGGTTTATCTTTTAAAAGATCATATAGGTTATTTGTTACGAAGATAATTATTATCAGCCAATTGCACCACCCCGAATCCTTTGATTAAGGTTTTGAACAGACTGGAAGTCCAGATAGTATAATATTCTTATCGAGATGCTATTGATCTGTGGATGATCAATCATCTCCCTGAAATTATCCATGTATCCGGGTGGAATGACACTTTCCCTGTGGTCGATAACGTTCTTCCATGCCAGGGTCATCTGGCTTCCCGGGGCAAAGTGCCACGTAAGGAGCATGTCGATGGTAAAAGCATTGTAGTTGATGTCGGCAATTTCCAGATCTTTGTCGACGGGGGCGAGGTGGCCGTCATCCAGGAGGTGATAGTACTGACCGTCATAATCCACACGCGACCAGTAATGTCTTAGATCGAAATCCAGCGAAAGCTGATTATTGAAAATAAAGGTGGATCGTACCGTATTTGTTACGGTTGGCGACTGGCGGCGGCCAAACATAACGGAGTCTGGCTCATGATGAGATACATAGCCCAGGTCATCTGTCAGCTCATAATATTCAAAACCATACGACATATTCAGGCGGTCACTGACCCTGAGAGTAGGACTGAGCATAAAACCGAATTCATCTGTACGTTCTGCTGCATGAGTTCTGCCATAATTAAAACTTCCATCCACATACACTCTTTTGCGATAGTCGGAGGAGTAGCTCAGATTGAATTGCAAGGATTCGTCTGTGCGGAAGTACCTTCCGGGTATGCGTGGCTCATAATAGTCGCGTTCACCCCTGGGCATGTAGCTGGTTCGCAGGCTGATATGAAACCGGGTGTCAAAAAGCATCATAAGATGATGGTTCAGTTGCATCCCGGTAAAATTTTGGGGATCATAGAGCCTGGAGTAACTGTAGGAAAACGTATTCGTCAGGGTCCAAAAACGCCAGAAGGGGTCAAAGATATGATGGCTTACGGTAAACTGGTCGGTAATCTCGTTGTTGCGTCTGAGAAACCCCATGTCATTCTGATCGTATGTGTCGCTCAAAACCCTGCGATCGTAATAGGCTCGCCACGTACCGCCTGTTTTTCCTATACGGAAATCATATTTATGTCCGAATTCATTACCATCATCAGAAATATATTGCTGGCTAAGAGCTCCTGACCCACTGATGCGATACATGTTGCTGCTGTCCATCAGGCGAAACTCGGAACCCGTAACGTTTGCCGTGTATCCTTCTTCTGATCCGGCCACGTTGGTGTTGATAAGGCTCACATAGGAGTTATTCCTCAGGCTTTGATCCACGACCAGCAAATTGTAATTGGTGAATGGCTGTGTTGTTACTTCCCTGGTCTGACCCGTGATGGTATCTTCCAGGATAGCTTTGCTGGCACTTGTCATAGCGTTGAAAAACCCCAGGCCCAGGCCTCCGGAGGTTCTTCCCGAAATCTTGGTAGCATTGATCATTTGTGTTTCCAGGGGATTTTCCTTAATCCGTTCATCCTCTTCCAGTGACAGTGCAGCATCATGATAGTTTCTTGGTCTGTCGCCTATACGGCGTGAGTAAAAGATGTCGGCTTTCTGAAACAGCTCAGTGCCTTCGGTAAAGAACTGGCGGTTTTCATCATAACGGATCTCGAAGGGTGTGAGGTTAAGCACTTTGGCGTCAGATTGTACCTGGCCGAAGTCAGGTATGAGTGTCATGTCCATGGTGAAGCTCGGGCTGATACCATATTTTACGTCCATGCCGCCATTGAACGAGTTTGCCCATCCTCCGTCAAAACCATTTTTTTCGGTGTAATTGGAGATATAGGGATAAAAAGAAAGCCTCAGGGGAGGGGTGACACCGTTGATGCCTTCCAGGCGTCCCATGTAGGCCAGTTCATCTCCTACGCGGCGATTGACAAAGTTCCAGCTGGAAACTTCGCGCGTCCTTCTTATCTCCCTCCAGAAGTTTATGCCCCATTCCTGCATGTCACCCCTCGGAAAACGAAGCGCAGAATAAGGGATCTTCATCTCCACCATCCAACCTTCATCAGTAATAGTCACTTCGCTGACCCATACGGCATCCCAGTTCAGGTCGCCATGCCGGCCTCCACTGGAAAGGTTTGCGTCAGTCTGAACGCCGGAGGCTGATACCTGGAAACGGAACCCGTTTATCCCGTCATCAAAAGGATTGATCTCCACGTAGAACCGGTCGGCGTTCAAATCGTGTCCTGAATTACGTAACCCCAGCTCCCGAAGGATATTATCCGGCTCCGGGTCATACATCATGGCCCCGATATAGAGTGCCTCATCATCATATAATACCCTGACCTCAGTTTCTTTGCTGGCAGGCCTGTCATTATGTGGTTCATACTGATGAAAATCCGTAGCCACAGGGGCCTGCTCCCAAACCTGTTCCTTCAGGGTGCCATCTATAGCAGGAGGTGTTTCCGTGCGGACAGCCTCAAGAGACTTGCGTTCTTCGCTTGCAAAGGTCAAAACAGGGGTTAACAGAAAAAAAAGAAAAACCAGACAGAGGGAATAAAAAGTATTTAGATACATGGGTTGGAAACGGACAAAATGAAACCTGGAAAAATCGATGCAAAGTTACGAAATTTGAGGGTTCCGGAGAGGTCTGCCGTATCCGGATACAGCCAAAATACCCTCAATTACTTTTATTCTCCTGTCTGTTTCGATGAGTCCTTACAGGGGTACGTCCAGATTTCTATACGGTTCTTCTTCCTCGTGCCAAAAGGTTACTTCCGACAGGCGTATGTCAGAGATATAGCGTATTTCCCGGGGAAGATGAACAAGCTGTCTGTCAGCCGCATATTCGTGCTGCTCAAAAAAGGATTCCTTCGTCGACATGATCCACAGTACGGGTTTGTACCCGCTGTCATTCTCGACATGGCCTGCGATCACAATGTTCTCTTCAGGGTCAAAAGCTGCCTCTTCAAAAATGCAGGGGGTACCGCAAAACAGCACGCGTCTTTTTATTTTGTTGGCGAAATCAATAAGACCTACTTCCATGTCGGGCTCGCGGCCTTTTGAATAATACGTTCCGTCATCCTTTTTGGCAATATGGAGGTGATAGCTATCCAGGTCGATAGCCTTTGTTGAATCAGCATTGTAGATGTAGAAGTCCGAATACAAATCATCCTTTGTGCCGTCATAATCGTATGTTACTTCATACGGCTTTTCGAAGCGATGAGCCTTTTCAAAACTTTCAAAATCCAGCTCATAATAATCGAGCCAGTCACCAAGGCCCTTCTCAGCCCATTCATACGGATCTTCTGCCGGCACGCAGGCTTGACATGCCAAAAAAGTGAGCAGGTATAATAATCTGTTCATGTTATTTTTTTTAAAAACTTAAAACTGCCATCCCAGCATGTTGAAAAAAATCAGCTGCCATATGGCGAGGATAAAAGCGAGGGTTGAAAGATTATAGAATATCCTGCTGAGGTTCTTTAACTGGTGCTGTTTCCAGATATAAATGCTGTTGATGATCATCAGCAGGATGAAGGGGATGGCAGCCAACGGGAAAAAGAGTCCTATCCTGATGCCCGCAGGAATGCCAAATACGATTTCCTCCCCGCCTGCGGATAAGAAGACTAACAGGTAAAAGAGGAGCATGAAAAAGGCTGTGAACCATGCCACTGTTTTTGAAAACAGGGGCAGGGCCTTTCGGGTTCTGGGTTTTTTGTCATAGCGTTTTCGTGCGAAGTAAATCCATGGCCATATCACAAGGATATACAGCATGCATGCCAGGGTGAGCAGCAGGATAAAGGCATGAAGGCCTGCATTATAGCTCCACCCGGGCCGCTCTCCGGCCATTATCGGGAAATCGCTTATGTAAAGGTATTGTGCGTCCTTCCCGGGTGGGCGGTCAAAGCCGATCAGGGTATTCTTTTCCGGGACCCAAAAGGTGGTGCTGTCTAAGGCAGACGTCAGGTGATTGTTTCCAAAGAAATCCCGGAACAGCAATTTGTCACCTTCCACTTGAATCTCCATGGTGTTTGTCAGGCCGATGATCTTCAAGATGTCGGAATGTGAACGGCGGTTAGACAGATAGGTGCCTGCAAAGCCCTCCAGGTAATCTTTCTCCAGCAGGATGGTTTGGGGGTCAGGCTCCGTGTCCGGGAAAAACCTGTCAATAAAGTGTTTCATGACCTGGTTGTATGCCAGCCCGGCATTATTTCCACTGAATGATATGAAAAGGCCGGTTTCATGCTCAGGAAACAGTGCCAGTTGCGAATGAAAAAGGAAGGTGTTGCCCCCATGTCCGATCACATGCAGGTGACGCGGACTGATGTCCATGAGCCCGTGAAGAGCAGGGTTCATACCTTTGGCATGTGTTAAAACAGGTTTCTTCATGGTCGCAAAAATGGTAGAATCCATGAGGCTGATGGTATCCCTGCGACCGTAGTTCAGGAATATGTCCATGAAAATCGCCATATCGGCGGCAGTAGTACTCGCTCCACCTGCACCTGTCATGGGTACGATCTCGAAACCCTCTTCTCTGAATGCTCCGTCGCGGAAAGAGTAGCCGGTGGCCATGCGGGGTGCAAGGTGCCTCGGCAAAGGCTGGCTGAAGGTGGTGGAGTTCATCTCCAGGGGGTCAAGGATATTCCTTTCAACATAGGTTTCAAAGGGCAGGCCGGTCACCTTTTCCACAAGGTATTGGGCCAGACCCGATCCGTGATTGCTGTATGAAGCTCTTTCCAGCGGAGGGTTAACCCTTTTTGGCATCTGCTTTTCAAAGATCTCCCGCAGGGGGGGGATGTCATCATCTTCCCTTAGGAACAGCTTCAGGAGAATATCTTCGAAGCCCGGTGTATGCGACATCAGGCTTCGTAACGTCACCGGCTCTTCGAAAGTGTCAGGTATTTTAAAAGACTCAAGGTAATCATTTACATCCCTGTCAAGGTCAAGGTTACGTGCTTCAACCTGCTGTAGCACGGCAAGCCAGGTGAAAAGCTTTGATATGGAACCTATCCTGAACAGTGTCTGTTCCGGATCTACCTTTATGCTGTCTGCGATGTTTGCAAATCCGTATCCCTGCTGAAAAAGAAGCTCTCCGTCTTTGATGATGCTTACCATGGCACCGGCAGCCTTGTGATCATCCATCGTGGAAAGGATGAGGCCATCCATGAATGCGGCCAGCCCGGTGCTGTCCTGCAATACGTTAAGGCCGGCTGCCTGATGACCATCATTCGCCGGGGCGTATCCATTCAAAAAAAGCAAAAAAATCATGCAGGTAAATGAACACAGTACCTTTTGGTGAATCGATCTCATATTGTTTTGTTTTGGCAGGTGGCGTTAATGGTGGTTTAGAATCAGAAAAGGAAAGTCGGTAGTGCTTAGAGCGCAACTTTCCCGTTGATTTTTTCCAAAAGAAGATATATCTCATCCACACAACCGCCACAAACGGTGCCGGCAGTGGTTTCATCCCCCACTTCTTCAATGGTTTTCAGACCTTTGGTGCGAATTGCCTTTTCAATTTCCTCCTGGCTTATTTCATTGCAGGTGCATATGATCGTTTGCCTGGTTTCCATATATGGTTACATTTTGTATTGTAAAAAAAACACCTTAAAGTTATGGAATTTTGTTGATTTACAGTATTTGCGTTCTCGTCATTTTTTTATTTCAATTGACCATGGTATTTTTGTTAACAATTAAACAAATGACCTGCCAGCTTGTTATCTGATAAGTAACAAAAATAAATCATATTAATAACCTAATAAAACACATCTCTATGTTATCAACCAAAATGTTACAAATCCTGAATGAACAGGTTGCAAAAGAAGTATATGCATCCCATCTTTATTTGGCTATGGCATCATGGGCTGAAAATAAAGGGCTCGCTGGTATTGCTGACTGGTTTTATGCGCAGTCAGAGGAAGAGCGTGAGCACATGATGAAGTTTATTCGGTATGTCAATGAAAGAGGTGACTTTCCCGGAGTGAAGGAAGCTTTTGATGCTGCCATGGATCATGAGAGAATGGTTTCAGGTGCGATCAATGACATTGCCGCACTGGCCTTCGATGAAAAAGATTTTGCCACCCACAACTGGATTCAGTGGTTTATCGAAGAACAGCGTGAGGAAGAAGATTCTGTGCAGACCATCATTGACAAGCTTGAACTGCTTGGAAAACACGGTCTATATGTATTTGATCGCGACATTATGAACATGCGTGGTGACCATTAACCGTGCGTAACCTTACAATTATAAAATAAGAGCTGGATGTAAACGTTTTTTAAATGCTGATCACTCATTAATCAAAGGATTCAACAAATGTGAGCCGGAGTGTTATCTCCGGCTTTTTTTTGTATCTTAGGACTTCATTTAACTCTGCAGGCTGTAGTTAAAATTAGTTGATATAACCGGAACTGTTACCATGCGATTTGTCCGCAAGTTTATAAAATGGTTTTTGCGCGGGCTTTTGATCCTGCTTTTACTTGTCTTTTTAATAATTGTTGCTTTACAGTTTCCTGCTGTGCAGACACGTGTCGCAAATGTTGTGACCCGTGAACTTGCCTCCAGGACCGGTACCGGGATTTCCATTGAACGCGTGGGAGTCCGTATCCCCAAAGCCATCAGTTTGAAAGGCGTGTATCTTGAGGACTACAAGGCTGACACCTTGCTCTACGCGGGCGAATTAAGCCTTGATGTACGGCTGTTTGGCCTGTTAAGGAATCACGTGGATGTAAAGGAGGTTGCTTTGCGTGATGCTACGGTCAACCTTTTGCGATCAGAACCCGACACACTCTTTAATTACCAGATTCTTCTGAATGCGATGTCAGGAGATCCTGCCACGCAGCCTCAAAGCGGTTATGAGTCAACTGATGAAGAGATGCATCCTGACAGTGACGAAGCTGCTCCATGGACCTTTGATGTGGGCAATATTCGCCTGGATAATATCCGCTTCCGTTATGCTGATTATTTTTCAGGCATTGACCTGCTGGTGGCCATGGAAGCATTGCATACCTCGGTAGAGCAGCTGGATCCCGGCATAGACGCTTATGCCCTCGGGCATACATTATTCAGCAAAGGGCATGTGGATGTGCTTATCACTGAGCCCGCCCGTCCGGCTGAACCCCCCGATGAGCCTGTAACACCTCCCGATATTGCACTAAAACATCTGGTCCTGCAAGACATAGGATTCAGTTATGTTCAATCGGATGAAACGGTATTTCAGACAAGCATAGACAGCCTTGACCTTGAGCCGGAGAGCCTGGATCTGAAGCTGATGCGTTTCCAGGTAAAAAGCTTTCAGGCCGCTGTCCCCGGGATACAGGTGGCCGGATTACAATTTGACCTGCTCAACATAGATTTGCAAAACACCCTCTATGCTGCTGACACCATCTCAACAAACCTTAAACATATATCTTTTGCTGAGGGTTTGGGCGTGCAACTTGACCAGATGAGTGCCGACATCAACCTGGGACGCCATAACCTCGTGGAGAACCTCCATCTGAAAACCAGGGAATCAGAGGTTTCTGCAAGGGTGTTTACCAGCATTCCTTTAATGGATCCCGGAGAATTGGAAGCAGGGCACAGGCTCGACATTTTAATTGATAAAGGAAGGATTGGAAAAGATATTGTCGCAATCGTTCCGGAACTGGAGTTTCTGTTTCCATATGCTGAAGCATCGCCTATTGATTTGATACTTACTGCCAATGGCACAATAGGCAATCTGGATGTTGATACCCTGGAGCTGGTTTTGAATCAGAATCTTTCCGTAAATACATCAGGCAGAGTTAAGGGAATTCCTGATATGGATGTATTGCACCTTGACCTGCCTCTGTTTTCGCTATCAGCAGCTCCCCCGGCCCTGAGAGATTATTTGCCGGAGGAATTGTTGCCGGATGGCATTACGCTGCCAGAGAAGCTTTCCCTGATAGCCTCCCTGGAAGGGGGCCTGAATGATTTTTATGCTGATGTGGATCTTTTTACAGACTTCGTGGAGGTGAATGCTGACTTAAAATATGAGAATGGCGGGGATGAGAACCCTGACTGGCAGGCTGACATATCCCTGATGGGTGAGGCCCCACTGGCGTTTATCGGACAATACGAGTTACTTAAAGACCTGCATGCCGGCATCGCGGCAACCGGCAAAGGCTTCGACCCGGAGACCATGGAGCTCGATATGGATGTCCTCATAGATTCAGTAACATATAATGATTACACCTACCGTTCCTTGGAACTGACCGCCAAAGCCAGTGAAGGCCTTTTTGATACGCGGATAGGCTATGAAGACGAGAACCTCGTACTGGATGCCCTCACCATGATTTCTCCGGGTGGAACCCAGCCAGAAATGACCTTCAACTGGAAACTGGATCATTTGAATGCGCAAGCATTGCAGCTGACCGAAGACATGATCGCTTTTCAAACCCACCTGGAAGGTGCCTTTACCATGAAAAAGCCGGACTTCCCGGATGGATGGCTTTATGTTCATGATACGTACCTGCTGTTAGAGAGGGATGTGTACCATCTGGACAGCCTGCATCTGAACACCAACACCAACGATGACTATTATCTTGCCGAGATACATTCACCGCTCATTGAGGGACGGTTTATGGGGAATGTCTCCCCGGTGGAAATCCCTTATGCCCTGGCAGATCATGTACTTACCTATATGGGCATGGAAAGGGATCCCGACGAGGGTTATTTGCTCGTAGATGATCCCGAAGTGCCTGATCAGCATTTTACATTATCCTTAAAGATTAACCCATCACCCTATTTTCATGAATTGTTGTTGCCCCAGGTTGATTCTTTCGAGGCTATCACCATTCAAACCCGCTTCGACAGTGCTGACCGCTTGCTTTCGATGGAGGCAAACTTGCCTGAACTGATATATGGAGGATGGCACATAAGAAATATGTTTCTAAAAGCCGATTCCGATGCTGACATCATGGATTTTTCATTGGAAATACCCAACATTGAAAGTGATGTGTTAACAATCAAAGATTTTCATGCTTCAGGATCACTGGAAGACAAGCTGTTGGCTTTTCGTCTTGCTTTTAGTGATATGGAGGATCAACGGTGGCTGGACATGTCGGGAAACCTGGAACAGCATGAGGATTATACTGAGCTTCGCCTGGATTCTTCCATGTTGGTAAACAGGAGTCCGTGGGAGGTATATCCGGACAACTATCTCCGTTTTTATGAAGAAAGCCTTTTTGCCCGGGACCTACGTATTCAGCAGGACCAGAAGGAGATTGCGATACGCAGCTTGGAGCGTGAGGCAGATGTATCTCCCCTGGAGTTATCTTTTCGTCAGATCGATATGGGCAGGTTTGATTTGATTGGAGGAGAAGCCTTGGTGCAGGGCACACTTGACGGTTATTTTGTGGTGAATGACCTGTTTGCAGACTTTACCTTTACTGCGGATCTCAATGTCGATGAGCTTGGTTTCAGCGGCGACACCATTGGTGATGTGCAAATGCTGGTCATTAGTCCTGATCCCGGTTTTTTCGAGCTGGAGGCCTCCGTAAAAGGATATGGTAATCAGGTTGACCTTCAGGGCACTTATCAACAGGACGATGTGCCTTTTATGGACATTGAACTTACGCTGGGAAATCTAGAGCTAACCACTTTGGAGGCCCTGACTTTTGAACAGCTTTCAGACATGGAGGGGCAGATTTCAGGCAACCTGCATCTAGTCGGTGAGCCTGCCAATCCTACAATGGATGGTGCCATCCACTTTGACCAGGTAGGATTTCACGCTGTTTTTCTCAATGCGCGGTATACTATACCTGAAGAAACAATATTGTTTGACAATAACCAGGTCAGGTTCAGCAGGTTTACCCTGCTCGACAGAAGTGAACGTCCTGCCAGGCTGGATGGCACGATCAGCATCCATGACATGTCAGATATTGGTTTTGATCTGAATCTGACCAGCACCAACTTCTTGTTTCTGGACATCCCCAGGGAGGCAAACGAACTCTTTTTCGGAACGCTTCTCATAGATACGGATCTTGACATGACAGGTGATATGGTGCGTCCGGTGATTGAAGGTCGCCTGAAGTTGAACCAGGGCTCCAGTTTTACCTTCATCCCTCCGCAGCATATGCCTGAAACCATTGGCGATGAAGGGGTGGTGGAGTTTATTGAACCACTTGAAGATATATTTACAGAGTTGGCTGTAAGACCGGAGGAGACTGAACCGATGCAGTCTGCCTTTGAAAATTTGGATATCAGCGTGAATGTTGAGTTAGATCCTGCTACGGATGTGCGCATTCTTATTGATGAGGTGGCGGGTGACTACCTTGAGATCCAGGGGGGCGGTCTTATTACCTATGGCGTGGATCCCGGGGGCAGGATAAGCCTGACAGGAAGCTATGAGATATCCGGGGGTTCCTACCAGATGACATTTTATGATGTGATCCGGCGTAATTTTCAGATTGAACCTGGAAGCAATATTGTCTGGACAGGCGATCCACTGGATGCCACTGTGGATATTACGGCGAAATATACGGTGCGAACCTCCGCAAGAGAGCTCATGGCCTCGCAGGGGCCTGATGCAGGGCAGCAGGAAGGTGCTTTCCGGCAAATATATCCCTTTGAAGTATTTCTCAAAATGGAAGGGGATCTGATGACGCCGGAGATTAGTTTCGAGGTGGGATTGCCGGCGGAACACCGTGGAGCCATGGAAGGAAGACTCCAGTCCCGGCTGAATGAGTTAAACGAAAATGAGTCGGAACTCAACAAGCAGGTTTTTGCACTGCTTATCATAGGCAATTTTATCCAGGATGACCCCATTGCTGCTGTCACAGGAGGGCCAGGAATCACTTCGACGGCGCGCAGCAGTGCCAGCCGCCTGCTGTCTCAGCAGTTAAACCGCCTCTCTGACAGGTATATCCGTGGTGTGGATATCAGCTTTGATCTCGAATCCTATGAACAGATCGATAATGGCCAGATGGTGGGAAGAACCGAACTACAGATGGAGGTGTCGCGCGACTTCCTGGATCAACGTTTACGCATTACCGCTGGTGGCCATCTTGAACTCGAGGATGAAACCCGCCGGCAGATAAACCCCGCAGACATGGCCGGCGATTTTTCTGTAGAATACCTGCTGGACCCCGACGGCCGCTATACCCTGAAAGGTTTCCGCGAGAGGAAGTATCAGGAGATCTTCGAAGGTGAAGTGATAGAAACAGGCGTATCCTTTATCTTTCGTCAGACATTTACTAGCTTCAGGGAACTGTTCATGCGAAAAGAGGAAGAAAACGAAGTAATCACCCCTGATGACCCGGCAACCCAATAACCTTATAACATTATAACCTTTTGACATTGAATTCAATGCACACATATCACCCCTTTCTGCGGCGTACCTGCTGGCTTGGCTTTATCATCTTGCTGATGATGTCGTCGTGTACCGGATTGCGCAACTTGCCGGAAGATGAGCATTTGTATACGGGCAGTCGTATACATCTTGAAAAAGAGGTTAAAGACGACAGAAATGTTGAACGTGAGTTGTTGCGCGTGCTGAGACCTGAGCCTAACAGCAAGATGTTGATCTCCAGGCCGAGACTTTGGATGTATCAGCATGCTGGTGAGCCCACAGGAAGAGGTGTTCGGCACTGGATGAAAAATCGACTGGGCGAAGAACCCGTCCTTTTTGATGATGCATACACCGATCGTAACATGCGTCTCTTGTATAATCGCTTGTATAACATGGGGTATTTCGATGCCATAGTAGACGAGGAACAAGACAGTACGGCCCGTACCATATCGGTGGATTACCGGGTCATTTTGAAGCAACCTTACCGGGTGGGCAGCCTTATTCCGGCAGATGACGATTCCAGCCTTGCCAGGGAAATCAATGAAAGTCTTGCCAACAGTCTGATCGTTACGGGTGACCCCTATAGCCTGGAGACGATGAAACGGGAGCGGCAACGCATTGAAAGAGCNTTAAAGGAGAAGGGGTATTTCTTTTTTCATCCTGATCATATNTTGTTCCGGGCTGATTCGGCGGTGGGCGACAGGCGGGTGGATCTGTATACCACCATTAAAGCTGACATTCCTGATGCTGCGCGGAAACCCTACCATATCGGTAATATTTATATTCATGCCGATTACATGGTTGGTGGAGGTAATCGCACAGCCATGCAGGATACATTGAACCTCGAAGAGGGTATGTATGTCACTGATGACGCCGGGCTGTTTGATCCCATGATGCTCAGGAGGGCGGTCTTTTTTGAAAAAGACAGCCTCTATCATNTTCAGGATCATGACAGAAGCCTGAACCATTTGATGAGTCTGGGCACTTTTAGGTTTGTGAACATCCGCTTTCGGGCAAGAGAAGAAGGGGACAGGAACATACTGGATGTGCGTGTGTTGCTGACACCCGTTGAGCGGCGCACCATTTCAGCTGAATTGCAGGGTGTAACCAAATCAAACAATTTTGCCGGACCGGGTTTAAATACGACGCTCACCAACAGGAATCTTTTTAAGGGCGCGGAGAAGCTCGATCTAAGTCTGCACGGGGCCCATGAAATACTGATTGGCAGGCAGCGGTCTGCTTCCTCAACAGAGCTGGGTATGGATGCCACCCTTTCCTTTCCACGATTTGTGTTGCCTGCCGGATGGAAAGAGTCACCCCAGGTGTTGTCACCCAAAACCAGTATCTCATTAGGTGCCAACTATCTGAACCGTACTGATGCCTTCCAGCTAACCACCATGCATGCAAGGTATGGCTATACCTGGAACCGGGACCTGGCTACGCAGCTGCGCATCTATCCGGTAGTGTTGAACATTTTTGTTTTAGGCGACGTGCAGGAGGATATGGAAGAGGATCTTGTGGAAGGTGCCTTGCTGCGTCAGGGCCTGTTCGAGCAGTTTATCATGGGTGGGCAGTTTAGGTACATTTATAACTCCCGGTTAAAATCAAACAATCGTAACGACTGGTTTGTGCAACTTAACCTGGATATGTCAGGCAATATAGCCTATTTGCTTATGGACCAGGTGTTTAGTGTATCCGGACAGGAAGATGGGAGCTATGCTTTGTTTGATCAGGGCTTTGCCCAGTATTCCAAAGCTGATGGTGACGTCCGGTATTACTGGCAAATGGGAGAAGGCCATCGCCTTGTTTACCGGCTGTTTTTGGGTGCCGGATTACCTTACGGCAATTCTGACATGATGCCATACGTAAAACATTACGTTACCGGGGGATCAACCAGCATCAGGGCGTTTCATCCGCGATCTGTCGGGCCGGGCCGTTATGTGCCGGATGAAGAAACAGAAGGGAGATATAATATTCACCAGACAGGTGAGTTAAAACTGGAGGCCAATGTAGAATATCGCTTTGACATCACCAGCCTCTTCAAAGGTGCTTTGTTTGTGGATGCAGGAAATGTCTGGCGGGTTCGTGATGACGAAAATGTGCCCGGTGGCAAATTCTCCACAAGTACTTTTTATGAAGAAATTGCCATGGGCACTGGTATAGGCCTTCGTATCGATGCCAGCTTTTTTATCCTGCGTTTCGACTTTGCTATACCACTCGCTGATCCCGCCACCGATAGTTTTTTCCACCCCGTAAGGCTGCATAAAAGCCGCTGGCGCAGGGATAACATCGTGTTTAACCTGGGGATAGGGTATCCGTTTTAATCTGCTGAGTTAAGAACGTCTCTCCCACATTCTTAATTTGCCGACTACCTATTCAATCTCCACTTCAATCCATCCGGAACGGTCTGGTTGCTCGGGAACCGGCCATTCTTTTGGCGGATCTTCTTCAAGCTGTTCAAGCAGGATCTCTATGGCCTTTTCGAGGCTGGGATCTTCTCCGCGCGCCACCTTATGCGGATCGTCCACCACTTCAATGTCGGGATAGATACCAATGCCTTCGATAATCCATTCACCTTCATCATTATAAATTCCAAAGCGGGGCACGCCAATGTAGCCGCCATCTTTAAGTGTGGCGTTGCCTGTCATGCCCACAAGCCCCCCCCATGTGCGGGTGCCGATGATGGTGCCCAGATCCAGTTGGCGGAAGAAATAGGGGAAGGCATCCCCGCCGGAGGAGGCAAATTGGTTGATAAGCATGGCTTTTGGCCCATCGTGTGCCACACCGGGTGTGCGCATGGGATAGTCAAGTCCGGCGCGATACCACTTGGCCAGTGTTTCCCGGTTAAGGATCTCGATCATGCGATCCGGAATAAAGCCTCCACCATTGAAACGTTCATCGATGATGAGAGCATCCTTGTCATGATATGCGTACATTCCTTTAAAGAGTTCTTCGTTACCATCAAAAGAGGTATTGGGCACATAGATGTAGCCAATCCGTCCGTCTGACATTTCCTCAACCATCCTGCGGCGCTCGCTTACCCATTCGAAATGGCGCAGGTTTACTTCGCTGCTGATGGGCTTGATGGTATAATGGCGTGCACCGTCGGCAGTGGGTCTGTCATTTACGGCGATGCGGGTGGACTTGTTTACACGGTCTTCCAGGAACTTATATGGGTTCATGCTTGTATCGATGTTGTTCCCTTCAATACTGATGAGGTATTCGCCTTCCCGGACCTCGATACCCTGCATGGTGAGTGGTGAGCGCAGATCGTCGTCCCAGTTCTCTCCGGCAAAGATATTGCTGATGATAAAGCGGCCATTCTCGTGATCGGGAGTCAGCTCAGCACCCAGCAAGCCTGTTTCAACGCGCTCAACACGTTCAAAATCACCATAGTCTACGTAGGCATGTCCTGTGTTGGTCTCAGCGATCATCTCACCAAACATGTAGTCAAGATCAAACCTATGGTTGAGATATGGAAGCAAGGCTGAGTATCTATCATAGAAACCATCCCAATCCACTTCATGGAGGTTTTCTACATAGAAAAAGTCCCTGTATATGCGCCATCCGTCTTTAAATATTTGTTCCCATTCTTTTTCTGGTACTATGCGCATGGTCATGTCGTTCAGGTCAAGTATGCCATCTCCGGGCGTGCGACCGGGAGCAAGGCTCTCTACGCCGTAGTCGCCCCGGTAGGAATACAGGAAGCTGCTTTCATCGGCCGATACGATAGCGTTGCCGATACCATCCATGATAGACTGGTCGGCCTGTTCGCTCAGCACATAACGGCGCAAACCGCTTGTGGTAAGATATACCAGGCCGTCAGTCACAGCCTGCAGGCCTCCATAGCTTCCAGCAGCCAACGGAAAGGCCACCACACGGTTGCTGGCCCCTTCAAACTCAATAGCGACATGGATTTCTTCGTCACCATTATTGTTGTTGTTGTTTTCCGTATCCGGACCGGGTTCAACCGTTTCCTGTGGTTCAAAGAGTCTTGGGCTTTCATTGGTAAGGTGCATTGCATAAATGCGGGTTGCACGATCATAGAGGTAATCAAACTCAAAGCTTGAAAATCTCAGGTTGAAGTCCCTGTTGGAAGTAAAGAAGATGTATTCCCCGCACTTGCTGAACACCGGATTGCTTTCGCTGTATTTGTCTCCGGTAAGCTGGGTGGCTTCATCATCTTCAATGTTGTAGACCCAAACGGCTCCCTGGCCGTTACGGCTGCTTTTGGCATAGGTGATCCAGCGGTTGTCAGGAGAGAAATCATAATGGCGTATCTCCTCGGCGGTGGGGGCGTCGATCTCCCTCAGGTCACCACTTTCCGCATCCAGCAGCTGGAGCTTCATGCTGCGGTCAAAAAAGACGAGGTAGCGGCTGTCGTGCGACCACCTGGGCTGGTACTTCCACCCCCAGCTGTCTTCTGTCATCTGGCGGGGTTCAGCATTCTCCGTATTCTCCAGGAGGTATATTTCGTACTCGCCTGTGCTGTCGTCATAATAAGCGATCCACCTGCCATCGGGCGACCACTGTGGGTATACCGCACGGACGCCCTGGGCTTGTGTCAGGTTATGGGTTGTCCCCTTTCCTGCAGGCACAGAAAAAATGTCACCACGTGCATCAAAAAGCACCCTGTTACCGGTTGGCGAGATAGCCATGCTGTGAATGTTATCTTTAACATTTTTGCGATGGGGAAGGGTGTTGGCAAAATCATACTGAATGTTGATCACAAGGCGTTCTGTCTCTTCCGTATCCAGATCCATGCGGTAGATATGGCCTCCTTTTTCATAAACCAGGCGGTCGCCTGTTCCACTGGGCCACATCACATCAAAATCATCATGAAAGGTCAGCTGCTCCACCTCTTCCGTGTTTGTGTCGTAGCTATGGATGTTAAGCCACTTGTCGCGGTCTGAGGCAAAGTAGATTTTGTCGCCATGCCAATGGGGGATATGGTCTGTGCCAATAAAGTCAGTAATTTCCCATGATGTATTTTCCTCCAGGTCGTAGATCCAGAGGTTCGATGCCCGGCCCCCTTTATATCTCTTCCAGGTGCGGAATTCGCGATCCACATATGCGAAGGCCATTTTATCTCCTTCAGGGGACAGCGTTCCAAAGCCGCCGTGCGGGATGGGAAGGGGTTCTTCGAGGCCTCCTTCAATGTCTGCCAGGTAATAGTTGCCCATTCTTCCTCCGTAGGGGGTACGGTTGCTGCGAAACAGGACTTTCCGGCTGTCGGGCGTCCAGCCCAGCACCACATTGTCGAAGCCGCCACGCGGGGGCATGGGGCCTACGTCATTATACCATGTGAGCTGTTTGGGCGTGCCGCCTTCTGCAGGCATCACATATACCTGCCGGCTTCCACTGTATTCTGCGGAAAAGGCAATCCATTGGCCATCAGGTGAAAGCTTTGGGAAAAGCTCCAGACCCTTGTGGGACGTGAGCTGACGGGCATCACCGCCATCAGCACCTACCGTCCAGATGTTGCCGGCATACACGAAAACAACCTGGTCGCCGCTGATATCCGGATAGCGCAAAAGACGCGCATCCTCCATGGCTGCTAAACTGAAACTGAAAAACAATAAGCAAATCGCTGCTGTAAACTTCATAAATCGTTCTTGCATAATAAGGATGAATTAATGGTTATATAATAGCATGTGTAAAAAATTTCGGAAAATTACACTTTTTTTTGTCGAACACCAACTAATAAATCGGAGTACAAATTTAGATTATTCCCTTCCGGAGAAATAAATGTAATTTTGTAAGGTTATTATGTAAAGGGACCTGAAGGGTTCCTGGATTTTTATTAATTAGAAAAGATAGCATCAGAACATATGAATTTTGTTTTTCCCGGATTTTTATTTGCCCTGTTGGCCATAAGCATCCCAATTATCATTCACTTGTTTCGTTTCAGGCGTTTTCGCACGGTCTACTTCCCTAATATTGCCTTTTTGCAGCAGTTAAGCGAGGCATCAGACCGGGAGTCCCGCCTGAAACAGCTTTTGGTGCTGTTGGCGCGCATCCTGGCTATTGCGTTTCTGGTGATGGCTTTTGCCAGGCCTTATATTCCTGCAGGTGAAGAAGATATCAGCCCTGAAGGGAATGCGGTGAGTGTATATATTGACAACTCATTCAGCATGAATGCGATGGCAGGGCAGGGACGGTTGCTGGATGAAGCCAGGGAGCGTGCCCTTGAAATAGCCCGCATGTATAGCCATGGAGACCGCTTTTTGCTTCTTACCAATGACTTTGAAGGCCGTCATCAGCGCTTTGTGAGCCGCGAGGCGTTTGTCGATCTTGTTGAACAAGTCGGTGAATCAGCCAGGACACGAAGCATTGCCGATGTGATGACGCGCAAGAAAGAGCTCTTTGATGATGAGCCTTTCGAACGGCAGCGAGCGTATTACCTCAGCGACTTCCAAAAAAGTACCTCAGGCCTGGATGATATCCCACAGGAAATGGAGCAACAGGCTTATTTCATACCACTGCAAGCCCAACAGGCAGATAATGTTTACATCGACTCGCTCTGGACAGAAAGCCCTGTGATTCTTACGGATCAACCTGTAAGCATGTTTGTTCGTATCCGTAATGATGGCACACAGGATCTGGAAAATCAGCCTTTGCGTTTATTTGTTAATGACAGGCAGCGCTCGGTGGTTTCCTATGATATAAGACATGGCGAACAAGAGACGATAGAGCTGAGTTGGTCGGCAGGCACGGAGCCCTTGCAACAAGCACATGTGGAGATCAGGGATTACCCGGTGACTTTTGACGACAGGCTATATTTTACATACCAGGTGTCTTCTGAAATCCCTGTTTTAACTCTTGAGGGTGATGGCCGGAACACTTACCTGCGTGCACTCTTTGAAGGAGATGATCTCTTTGATTATGGAACGATGCCGGCCTTGTCTGTCGATTATTCTGCATTTTCAGACTATCAGACTATCATCCTGGACGGTTTTGACAGGATATCTGCCGGCATGGCTTCAGAGCTCCAGCGTTTTGCGGAGGCCGGTGGCAGCCTGGTGGTCTTCCCCAAAGATGGTGCTAACCTGGCAAGCTACAATGATTTCCTGAGCCTGCTTAATGCAGACACCTTTGAAGGGCATGACACCGCTGCGGTACGCGTGAGTTCTCTTAATGAATTGCATCCTGTGTTTGATGACGTCTTTGAGCACATCCCGGAGCAACTTGATTTGCCCCGGGCCTCCCAGTACTACAGGATCAACAGGCAGGTGGGAAGCATGGGAGAAGACATTTTGCAGCTGCAAAACGGATTGCCGTTTTTTGCTTCTTATCCTGCGGGCGATGGCAAGCTTTTCCTCTCAGCAGTTCCTATGGACAACGCATACAGCAATTTCCAGCGCCATTCGGTCTTTGTGCCGCTGATGGCTAACATTGCCCTTCAGAGTGGGTATATGCAGACGTTGTATAATACCATTGGCACAGACGAAGCCATTGTGACACCCCGGCGTACAAGCCAGACAGAACAGGTGTTTTCTGTCAGGAAAGAAGGCTTTGAAGTTATCCCCGAGCAGCGCCGCGTGGGAAACCAGATGCAGATGTTTTTCCATGATCAGATCGAAGAAGCTGCTAACTACAGCCTTTTCTATGGGGATCAGCAGGTTGGAGGTGTGTCTTTTAACTATGATCGCCGCGAGTCTATGTTGGAGGCCTACGAACAGGATGAGCTTGAAGAAGAACTCGCAGACCTGCAGGTTGAAGCCATCCAGGTGGTAGATACAGCCGGTAAACCATTAGACCAGGTGCTTCACGAAATGGGAATGGGGCAACAGCTGTGGCGACTTTTCCTGATCCTTGCACTCCTTTTTATTCTGTTTGAGATACTTATCATCAGGTTCTGGAAATAGACCGGCTTCCTGCAGGTCCTCTTGGATTTATTTATAAATTTGCACATTCAGAATTCCCGTCAGATACCACGTAACAACACTATTGTGATCTGAGTGTGTGGTAGGTAACGGGCATAGCCTTCTTTAACATCTGGGTTTACAGCATACTAAATATGATTGGCGAAGATAATATGGACAATGACAAAGCGTTTGATCCCCGCTTTTCTTTGGAAGATTCAAATGATCCGCAGGAATCTTCAGGGGGCGAGGGCGGGAAGGCAACCCGTTTGTCGGGCATGTACCAGGACTGGTTTCTTGATTATGCTTCTTATGTAATCCTGGAGCGCGCAGTGCCGGAGATCCGTGATGGTCTGAAACCTGTTCAGCGCCGCATACTGCATGCCATGAAGGAGCTTGATGATGGGAGGTATAACAAGGTGGCCAACATTATTGGTCACACCATGAAATACCATCCACACGGAGATGCCTCCATAGGCGATGCCCTGGTGCAGCTTGGTCAGAAAGACCTGCTTATTGACACCCAGGGGAACTGGGGCAATATCCTTACCGGCGACAGCTCTGCTGCGCCCCGCTATATCGAAGCCAGACCTTCGAAGTTTGCTCTCGAAGTAGTGTACAATCCCAAAACAACAACCTGGAAGACCAGTTACGACGGCCGTAATAAGGAACCCCTTTATCTGCCGGTGAAATTTCCCCTGCTGCTGGCACAAGGCGTGGAAGGCATCGCGGTGGGGCTCGCTTCAAAAATATTACCCCATAACTTTAATGAACTCATCGATGCCTCTGTTGATTACCTCAAAGGGAAAGAGCCTGATATCCTGCCTGATTTTCAGTCGGGCGGCTATGCGGATTTCTCCAAATACAACGGGGGTATGCGTGGCGGCAAAATACGTATCCGCGCAAAGATTAATATCCAGGACAAAAAAACCCTGGTGATTAACGAGATCCCTTTTGGCACCACTACTGTCAGTCTGATGGACAGCATCGTTACGGCCAATGACAAGGGGAAGATCAAGATCAAGAAAATAGAGGATAATACGGCCGAGCACGTAGAGATCGTAATACATCTGGCATCAGGCATCTCGCCCGATCAGGCCATCGACGCCCTCTATCTCTTCACCGATTGCGAAGTGGGCATCTCACCCAACTGCTGTGTGATCGAAGGCGGAAAACCCCGCTTCATGAATGTGAATGAGGTACTGAAAATCTCTGCCGACAAAACCGTTGGGCTGATTCGCAAGGAACTCGAAATTGAACGGGATGAGCTCCTGGAGCGCCTGCTATATGCCAGTTTGGAAAAGATATTCATCGAAAACCGCATCTACAGGGATATCGAAACCTGCGAAACCTGGGAATCCGTCATAAAAACCATTGACAAAGGGTTAGATCCTTTCAAGGAGCAATTCTACAGAAAGATCACAAGGGATGATATCATTCATCTTACTGAGATAAAAATCAAGAGGATCTCAAAATACGACAGTTTTAAAGCCGAGAAGGAGATTAAAAAGGTAGAAGAGCGCCTTACCCGGGTTAGATATCATCTGGATCACATCGTGGAACATGCTATAAATTATTTCCAGGATATTAAGAAAAAATTCGGGAAGGGAAGGGAACGAAAAACGGAGATCAGGTACTTTGACAGCATTGATGCATCACGTGTAGCGGTGGCCAATGCCAAACTTTATGTGAACAGGGAAGAGGGGTTTGCTGGTACCGGGCTGAAAAAGGACGAGTTTGTCTGTGAGTGTTCCGATCTGGACGACATCATTGTATTCCGTGAGGATGGCACCTACGTGGTTACCAAGGTAAATGACAAATCCTATGTGGGAAAGAACATCATACATATTGGTGTTTTTGAGCGTAATGATGAGCGCACCATATATAATGTTATCTACCGTGATGGTCAGGGTGGTGCCACCTACATGAAGCGCTTCCCTGTAAAAGGGGTTACGAGGGATAAAGAATATGACCTCACCAGGGGAACGAAGGGCAGCAAGGTGCTTTACTTTACAGCCAACCCAAATGGTGAGGCCGAGGTGGTAACCGTATATCTGAGACATAAACCCAGGCTGAAAAAGACGGTCCTCGACATGGCTTTCAGCGATTTGGCCATCAAAGGCAGGGGTGCTGCCGGTAACATTCTCACCAAACATGCAGTGCGCCGTATCGTGCTCAAAGATGAAGGGGTATCCACCCTTGGTGCTATTGGAATATGGTTTGATGACACGGTGTTGCGCCTTAACTCCGACAACCGCGGCAAATACCTGGGTGATTTCAAAGGTGATGAGAAACTCCTGGCCATTTATGCAGCAGGCAACTACAGGGTTATGACCTTTGATCTTTCCAATCATTTTGAAGAGAACCCCGTCATTCTTCAAAATGCTTCACGGAACCATCATTACGGCCATTTATTATGATGCCGGACAAGGCTATCACTACATTAAGCGTTTTGAGCCGGAAGCAAACGGAAAGGTTCAAACTTTTTCAGGCGACAATGAGGATAACAAGCTGATCCTTGTTACCACCGATACCTATCCGCGCCTCCGGGTCAGGTTCCCGGAATCGGAGCGACGCCAGAAGACCGAAGAAGAGATTGACGTACACGAGTTTATTGCCGTAAAGAGTGTGCGTGCTCGTGGCAAGAGACTTGCTAACACGGAGATCAAAGATGTGGAATGGCTGGAGCCTGTCAGAGTTGATGAGCCGGAGCCCGAAGTGAAAGAACAAGCAGGCGATGGGCAAGAGGAAAGTTCAGATCCTGCAAGCAAGGATGGAGAAAAGCCATGGCCTGAAGATCCGGGTAAGGGAAAGGAAAAGTCCCGGACTGCTGAGCCGGATAAGGGCAGGGAAAAGCCTCGTGATGAAAGAACTGGTACTGATGATAAGGAGAAACAGATCCGGTTAGACCTGGATATATGATGTTTTGTTCTTATATTATAATCTTTTGAGACACAGAGTTCCTCTGTGGATAATTTTTTATACAATTTACTGATGATCAAGGTTGGAATAAATGGAATAGGAAGGATAGGGAAGCTTGTTTTCAGGCTTATTCATAATTGTGATGACATGGAGATCGTGGCTGTTAACGACCCTATGCCAATGCTGACCCTGGTGCATTTGTTAAAGTATGATAGTGTTCACGGGGCTTTTGGCTGCCAGGTCGCAGGCGATGAAGACCGTGCTTTCCTGCGTATAAACGGGCATGAGATTGCAAAATATGACCGTCTTCATCCCGGGGAGATCCCCTGGAACAAACATGATGTGGATGTTGTCATTGAGTCCTCAGGAATGTTCCTGACACGTGGTGCACTGGAAGCACATCTGCAACCTGGAGTAAAGAGGGTCATTCTTTCCTGTCCGCCAGATGAACCTCTTGACAACATGGTGGTGTCAGGAGTGAATGAACATACGCTTGAGCCCGGGCACAGGATCGTGAGCAATGCTTCCTGTACCACGAATTGTATTGCACCGCTGCTAAAGCTCTTTGATGAGGCATGGGGGATAGACCGTGCCTTTATGAATACCGTTCATCCCTATACCAACAGCCAGAATGTTATGGATGGTCCTCACAAGGACCTGCGGCGCGCCCGTTGTGCCAATGAAAACATCATACCTACCACCACGAGTGCCATTAAGGCGGTGCATGACATCATGCCTTCAATGAGAGACCGCTTCGATGGTTTTGCAAGCCGGGTTCCCGTGAGTTGCGGATCTTTTGTGGAGCTCAATGCCATTCTTATTGAAAAGGCAAGTAAGGCGGATGTCAACAACCTGGTCTTTGAAGCGTCGCGTAACCAAATGCGCAACATCATCGAGTATTGTGAAGATCCAGTGGTTTCCGGTGACATTGTAGGAAACCCCCATTCGTCTGTTTTCGATGCGCCCATGACCCGTGTCCTTGGCGACAACTTCATACAGGTCCTCTCCTGGTATGACAATGAGTATGCTTACTCCAGCCGTCTTACAGAGCTTGTCCGGCTGTTAGCCTGATGATCTGGATGATGGTCTGCGTGGCTTTTTCCATGCTTTCCAGGGGAATAAATTCAAAGCGCCCGTGATAATTGTGCCCGCCGGCAAAGATGTTGGGGCAGGGAAGGCCCATATAAGATAGCCGTGCACCATCGGTGCCACCCCGGATGGGCCTTANCAGGGGTTTNACACCGGCAGCCTCCATGGCAGCCTTCGCCAGATCCACAACATGCATCACCGGATGGATTTTGGANTACATGTTGTAGTACTGGTCTTTCATCTCCANNNTTACCCTGTTATGGCCATATTGCTCTTTCANNCTGTTAACGCAATGCCTGAGATGTGATTTGCGGCGCTCAAAATTTTTGTGNTCGTGGTCGCGGATGATATATTCCAATGTGGCATGTTCTACACCGCCATCGAAACCGGTGAGATGATAAAAACCTTCATAGTTTGTGGTATGTTCTGGCCTTTCCCTTGCAGGCAGCATCTGGTTAAGCTCCATCCCAAGCAGGCATGCGTTGATCATCTTATCTTTTGCTTCTCCCGGATGGATGTTCCTGCCTTCAATGTTTACCCCTGCCCAGGCTGCGTTGAAATTCTCATATTGCAGCTCGCCAAGCTCTCCGCCATCAATGGTAAAGGCAAAGTCGGCTCCGAAGCGCTTCACGTCGAAAAGGTCGGCACCTCTGCCGATCTCTTCATCAGGAGTGAAACCCACCCTGATATCGCCGTGCTTTATATCTGCCTTATTATTCACGAACTCGAGGGCCGTCATGATTTCCGCAATGCCCGCTTTATTATCTGCGCCAAGCAGCGTGTTACCATCAGAAGTGATAAGGGTTTGTCCCTTGTATTTCTTAAGCACCGGGAAGTCATCGGGTTTCATGATCAGCCCTCTTTCCTTATTCAGAACAAGGTCTTTCCCGTCGTAGTTTGCATGGATCAACGGCCGGATGTCTTGCCCGCTCATGTCGGGGCTGGTATCCATATGCGCCAGAAACCCTGTCACAGGCACATCACCAGCTATTCTGGCGGGCAGTCGCCCCATGACATATGCGTGCTCATCCACAGACACATCTTTAAGCCCGAGCATTTTAAGCTCATCCGCCAGGAGGTTTGCCAGCTTAAACTGCTGAGTTGTGCTCGGACTTTCCAGGCGCTTGGGGTCGCTCTGCGTGTCAATGGAGATGTAACGAAAAAAACGTGTTAATAAAGCGTCGGTATCTATGTGCACACTGATGTGTTTTTATTTGTCAAAATGTCAAAAAAATTGAAATGCCAAATGCCTGCTTTTGGCTATTAGCAAGAATTCCGAAAGTAGATTTTGTTGCCTTCGGGGTTGTTTTCTTTTGGGAAATTAATGCTTTTTAATCATAATGCCTGCCATATAACGGCCTGTATGCCCCTGACCGGCTCTGCTTGAGTAAAACTGGTCATTGTTACATTGGCAACAAATACCGGAGTTTTCAATGTGTACTTCTTTTACACCGGCATCGATCAGTTGGCGAAGGTTTGCTGCCCACTGGTCGAAGATGAATTTTCCTGGTGTTTTNGAAGGCCGTATGATGNCATGAATGCTTCCGAGTGCAATTCTTGCTTCGCGCACAACATCATTGCCCACTTCATAACAGCAAGGGCCGTTAGATGGACCGAGGGCAGCAAAAACATTTTCTGCTTTGGTGCCGTAGTGTTGCACCATCTTGCCCACGGTTTCGGGTACGATTTTCCGGAGTGTGCCTTTCCAGCCAGCGTGGAGCGAAGCAATCACTTCTCTTACCGGATCATAGAGCAAGATTGGCACGCAGTCGGCAACCTGAATGCTAAGGCAAATGTTTGGGACGTTGGTGACCATGCCATCGGTGTTGGCAAGTGCCGTGTCCTGCTCCATGGCTCCTTTACCCCTGCCCGAGCTGTCAACAATGGCTACGTTGGAACTGTGGCACTGGTTGGCAAACGTGAACTTATCCAGGTCGACGCCCACTTCATCCGCCAGGATCCGTCGGTTCTTCAATACCCTGAAATTATCATCGCCCACATGGAAACCGATATTAAGTGATTCAAAACTGCCGGTGCTAATTCCTCCCTGCCGGGTGGACACAAAATGCAACAGATGTTCAAATCCTGATAGTTTTTCGAATCTCCTAAAGGTGGTGGCTTCCGGACTGGTAAAATGCATGCGTAAGCTTTTGATTTCCTACCAAATTTAGGAATTTTTTGTTAACAAATCTTATACATTGGCTTTTGCCGTACCTTTTTTTACTTTTGAGGTGCCAGTGTTCAACCTCAAACCCCAAGCCCTATGCCCGGTATCTACATACACATTCCTTTTTGCCGCCAGGCCTGCCACTACTGTAATTTTCACTTTTCCGTGTCGCAGCGTCAGAGGGATGCTTTTCTGGATGCATTACTGAAAGAAATTACCATTCAATCCGATTTCTTTAAATATCCAAATGGAGTATCAGGGATAAACACCTTGTATATAGGAGGTGGTACGCCCTCTGTGCTCAATACCAGCGATGTCACAAAGATCTTTCATCACCTGGCTGAGGTTTTTCCCTTGACGGAATTGGAGGAGTTTACCCTGGAGGCCAATCCTGATGATCTGACTTATGAAAAACTACTCT
>SL_3KL_010_SEDDRAFT_10000870_pt1 | contig 26550 bp, 22 predicted proteins | sample SodLakKL_010_SED_2_FD_10381 | JGI IMG/M metagenome (IMG submission 10381) | reverse complement strand
ACCACTCGCGATATCAATCATTTGAAGGAAACCGAGGAGAAACTCCGTCGACTCAACGAGGAACTGGAAAGTCGGGTCAGCCAGCGGACACGGGAGCTCGAAGAATCCAATCAGACCCTGCAGAAAACACTGACCGAACTGCAACAGGCTCAACGCTACCTGGTCCAGACCGAAAAGATGGCCGCCCTGGGCGGTCTGGTCGCCGGCATCGCCCACGAGATCAACACCCCGCTGGGGGTCGGCGTGACCGCCGCATCACACCTGGAAAGCGAGACCCGAAAGTTCAAGAAGTCACTCGAACAGGACGAGCGCCCGAACCCACAGGATGTGACTGCCTTTGCGAATATGGCCGGCCAGAGCGGACAGATGATTCTACGCAACCTGCGCCGAGCCGATGAACTGGTCAAGAGTTTCAAGCAAGTCGCCGTCGACCAGGCCAGCGAGCAACGTCGAACATTTTCCCTGGATGCCTATATTGATGAAATCCGGATTTCCCTGCATCCAGAACTCAAGCGCAGCCCGCACCGCGTCGAACTGCGATTGCCCGAGGGCGTGGTCATGGATACCTATCCCGGAGCGCTTTACCAGGTGCTGGTCAACCTGATCATGAACTCACTCACGCACGCCTGGGAACCGGACGAGACGGGTAGGATCCAGATCGGCGCCAGTATCAATGGCGAAAGTGTGCGCCTGACCTACCAGGATGATGGCAAGGGCATGGCCGAGGAGGTTGCCGACCAGATGTTCGATCCATTCTTCACCACCCGGCGCGGCCAGGGTGGCAGTGGTCTGGGCCTGCACATCGTCTACAACCTCGTCACCCGGGTACTGCGCGGTGACATCGAAGCCGATACCGCCCCTGGCAAGGGATTGCGGTTCGAGATCGTCATGCCACGCGTCGTCCCGAACGGCCAGCCCTGACCCACCGACTACCGTCCACCGACTACCGACCACTGACCACTGACCACCGACCCGACTCAATCCGGCATGCACTCGCGCAGCCTGCCAACCTCTTCCCATTGATCCATCAGAAAATCGACCAGTTGCGGATCGAACTTTCGTCCGCGTTGCTCCAAAAGGTACTGGCGCACTTTCTCCTCGGGCCAGGCCGACTTGTAGCATCGCTTGCTACCCAGTGCATCGCAGACATCGGCCAGAGCAACGATGCGCCCGGCCAGGGAAATCTCCTCGCCCTTGATGCCGCGCGGATAGCCACTGCCGTCCCAATTCTCGTGATGATCACGGGCAATTTCAGTTGCTGCCTTGAACAGCGGTCGATTGGAGACCGACAGCATCTCCATGCCAATGTCGACATGGCTGCGCATGATGCGCCTTTCCTGATCGGAGTGCGGACCCGGCTTGTTGAGCACGGCATCGGGGATGCCGATCTTGCCGATATCATGCAGAGGTGCGGCCAGGCGGATGACTTCCACTTGCTGTTCATCCAAACCACAGGCCCGGGCAAGCAAAGCCGCCAGTTCCCCGACCCGGCGCACATGGTTGGCGGTTTCCAGTGAGCGGGTCTCGGCCACCCCGGCCAGCAGGCACAGCATTTCGGTCTGGCTTTCGGTCAGTTCCTGATGAAGCGACAAATTCTCGAAGGCGATCGAGACATTGGTGCAGAACACCTCCAGGAGCTTGTGGTCAACTTCATGCAAGCGATAGGTTTCGCCGACATACAGCAGGCTTTCAGACTGACGCGAATCGGTGAAATGCAGCACGTAATGATCCTCTGAGATCACACTGCGCTTGTCAGTCCAGGCCATTTTGAGAGAAGACAGAATCCGTTCAGGCAGCGCCTGGCTGGCCGGACTGTTGATCAATTCGCGATAATGACCCGTGGCTGCCTGGATGACGAGGCCATCCGGAGAGATCCCGGAATTGGTAGCCTTGCAGTACAGCGCACCACGATCCACACCGAGCAGGTTGATGATCTGCTCGAGGACGGCCGATGCGAAAGCGGGGCTGGTCTGATGGGAGAAAATTTCGGCCGAGCACTCGATGACCCGTTCCAGGCCGCGCTTGTTGGTTTCGATGATCATCACATCACGGTATGCACGCAGAGTGGCGTACATCGTGGTAAACAGGCGCTCGGAGGTCAGCTCGGTCTTTTCCTTGTAATCATTGATATCGTAATCAGCCACTACCTCCCGCTCCGGCGCCTGACCCGGCTGTCCGGTCCGCAACACGATACGAATGAAGTGATTGCCGAGATCACGGCGAATGAAATGCACCAGTTCCAGGCCGGCCTGGTCGGATTCCATCACCACATCGAGCAGAACCACGGCGATATCGTCATGGGACTTGAGCAGTGAACGCGCATCGGCGGCCGAATGGGCATGGAGGAATTCCAGCGGCCGGCCCTCGAACTCGAAATCCCCCAGAACCAGCTCGGTCACTTCATGGACCTCGGGCTCATCGTCAATGATCAGCACTTTCCAGGCCGACGCTGTCTCGTCGGACGGGTCGGTTGCCGAAAGTTCCCTCGCCGGCATGAGTTTCATGTATCGCCTCCCGATGAAAGGAAGACAAGCCGCCATTTCCCCTTCTGGCATCTCAGTGTACCCTACCCGGGTGAATCGGCAACTCGGGATTGGTCGATCACGGTAAGATGACCATTCAGGATCATCACCCTTTTTAATCCCAGCCAACGGAGATCATGATATGGGAATAGAAGTCGCCGGCCTGTTTGGCCTGATCTGGCTGATCATCATCATCTGGGCCATCATCAAGACCGCGCAAAGTTCGGCCGGACTGGTCCCGAAAATCCTGTGGATCCTCATTTTGCTGGTCTTTCCCATCATCGGTCTGATTCTTTGGTTGTTGCTTGGCCCCAAGGGGTGAGCCGGTCCCGTCCCAGGCACCAGGGGTGGTATGTCCACCCCGATTCGACAGTTGGAGGAAAACACCATGGAACTCAAAGGCACCAAGACTGAAGAGAATCTGAAATCCGCTTTTTCCAGCGAAGCCCAGGCCAACCGGCGCTACCTGTATTTCGCCCAACGCGCGGATATCGAGGGCTTCAACGATGTAGCGGCGGTATTCCGCTCCACCGCCGAGGGTGAAACAGGACATGCCCACGGTCACCTGGAGTACATCGAAGAGGTCGGTGATCCACCCACCGGGGAACCGATCGGCGATACCCGCAAGAATCTCAAGGCGGCGATCTCCAGCGAGACCTACGAGTACACCGACATGTATCCCGGCATGGCCAAGACAGCCCGCGATGAGGGCTTCGATGAGATCGCCGACTGGTTCGAAACCCTGGCGCGAGCCGAGCGCTCGCACGCCAACCGCTTCCAGAAGGCACTGGATGAGCTTTAGGCTCAGGAGTCAGGGGTCGGGGATCAGGGGTCAGTAATCCGTATGGCCGGAGCTTCTGAATCCGCTCGCGAGGGGAGCCTTGACGCGCCGACTCGCCATCCGCTGAACTGGCGTGACGAAGACTTCTGGAGCGAGGCGTCTCTGAACCGGGAACTGGAGCGGGTGTTCGATATCTGCCACGGTTGTCGTCGCTGCCACAGCCTGTGCCAGGCTTTCCCGACCCTGTTCGATCTGATTGATCAATCGCCCACCCTGGAAATCGACGGTGTCGACCACAACGACTTCCACCAGGTCGTCGATCAATGCTACCTGTGTGACATGTGTTTCCAGGCCAAGTGTCCTTACGTGCCGCCGCACGAATGGAACGTTGACTTTCCGCACCTGATGCTGCGCGCCAAGGCCAATGCCTTTCGCCACAGCAAACCCCCGTTGAAACATCGAGTGCTGGCATCGACCACCGCCGTCGGCAAACTGGCCAGCATTCCGGTGGTCGCCGAGGCGGTCAATGCCGCCAACCGTTCTCCAACCTTTCGCAAGCGGCTGGAAAAGGTGCTTGGCGTTCATCCCGAGGCACAACTACCCGAGTATCACTCCGATACCTTTCGGCGAAGAATGAAAACGCGCACCAGACCCGACCCTGAAAGGAATGCCTCTGAATCCAGCCCCGCCAAGGTTGCCCTGTTTGCCACCTGCTACTGCAATGTCAACGCCCCGGACATTGCTTCCGATCTGGTCAAGGTGCTCGAGCACAACGGTGTTTGCGTAACTCTGGTCGAGCGGGAAACCTGCTGTGCCATGCCACGCTACGAGCACGGCAATCTGGATGCAGTTGAGAAAGCCATGCGCCACAACATCCCGCAACTTCAGCACTGGATCGACCAGGGCTTTGATGTACTCACCCCGATTCCTTCCTGCACGCTGATGTTCAAACAGGTGTTGCCTTCCTTGTTTGGCGACGACGAATCCGTGCAACAGGCAAGCGCGCATGTTCACGATCCTTTCGAGTATCTGGTCGCGCACCATGCACAAGGCTTGCTCGATACCCGATTCAGACACTCACTCGGCCGGATTGCGTGGCACGTACCTTGTCATCAGCGGGTTCAGAGCATCGGCGCCAAGACCCGCGAAATCCTGGAACTGGCGCCCGACACCACGGTGACTCCGATCGAGCGCTGCTCAGGCCACAATGGTACCTATGGAGTGCGGACCGAAACCTATCCGGAATCGGTCAGAATCGCCCGCGGCACGGTGCGGCGCATTCAGCGTGAGCCATTCGATCACTTTGTATCGGATTGCCCAATGGCGGCCAACCACCTGGCCGGCCAATTGGGACTTGAACCGGGACAAACCACCAGCCCGATCAGCCTGCTGCGATATGCTTATGGACTTTGATGGATATCCGAGGTCGGTGGTCGATGGTCGGTGGTCGGAAATCTGGAGGAGTAGATGAGCAGCTTATTGTCCCGGGAAGATTTGCTGTCGCTGGAAGAATATTCAGAGCAGCGTGATCGGATTCGTGCCGAGATCATGGAACACAAGAAAATTCGGCGGGTGCCGATCGGCCCCAATCTGACCCTCTACTTCGAAGATGAGAAAACCATGCGATACCAGATCCAGGAAATGCTGCGTATCGAGAAGATCTTCGAGGCCGAGGCCATCCAGGAAGAACTCGATACCTACAATCCACTGATCCCCGACGGGCGCAACTGGAAGGCCACCATGATGATCGAATATGCCGATATCGAAGAGCGGCGTCGGCGGCTTGCCGAGATGAAGGGAATAGAGGACACGCTACAGATTGGTGTGGATGGATTTGATCCGGTATTTGCCATCTGTAACGAGGACCTGGAACGCACCACCGACGACAAGACCTCGGCCGTGCACTTCGTGCGCTTCGAATTCTCCCCGGAAATGATCCAGGCCATGAGGAATGGTGCAGCCATTCAGGCGGCCGTCGACCACCCAGCCTACCCTCATGGTCCAACGAAAATCAGCGGCGATGTGCGAGCCAGTCTGATGGCTGATTTCGACTAAGCCGGGTACAAAACGGTCATCGCCACGCGAGCCGTCCGCGCCCTTTCAGAACAGCTTCAAGCGAGCAAACTTGCGCTTGCCGACCTGCAAGACACCACTGAAACCTGCTTCAAGGATCCGATTGCGGTCGCTGACTTTTTCACCGTCAATCTTGACCGCACCCTGCTTGATCATGCGAAAGGCTTCTGAATTGGATGCGGTCAGACCGCAGGCGGTCAATGCTGCGGCGATGCCGAGGCCCTCGTTACCGGCCGGCAGGGTTTTTTCGGGCATGTCACTGGGCATTTCACCGCCGCGGAAACGGGCGATGAACGTCTCGCGCGCCTTTTCGCCGGCGCCGGCACCATGGAAGCGATCGACGATTTCGATGCCCAGTTCGAATTTGATATCGCGCGGGTTGCGGCCTTCATCGACGGCTTTTCTGAGGCCTTCAATCTCGCCCATGGGTCGAAAGCTGAGCAACTCGAAGTACCGCCACATCAGTTCGTCCGAAATACTCATCAGCTTGCCGAACATTTCGTCGGGCGGTTCGGTGATGCCGATGTAGTTGTCCAGTGACTTGGACATTTTCTGGATGCCGTCAGTCCCCTCCAGCAGCGGCCAGGTGATCAGTATCTGTGAATCCTGGCCCTCCTGGGCCTGGAGCTGACGTCCGACCAGCAGGTTGAACTTCTGGTCGGTGCCGCCCATCTCGATATCGGCTTTCAGGGCAATCGAGTCGTAGCCCTGGACCAATGGATAGAGAAACTCATGAATGGCGATCGGCTGCCCGTCCCGGTAGCGTTTTTCGAAGTCATCACGCTCGAGCATGCGCGCGACCGTATGCCGGGCCGCCAGTCGGATCATGTCGGCCGAAGTCATCTTTCCGAACCATTCGGAATTGAAACGGACTTCGGTGGCCGAGCGATCGAGAATCTTGAACACCTGCTCGGCGTAGGTCTTGGCGTTAACGCGAATATCGTCCTCGGTCAGGGGCTTGCGCGTGACATTCTTGCCGGTCGGGTCACCAATCATGCCGGTGAAGTCGCCGATCAGAAAAATCGCAATGTGCCCGGCGTCCTGGAAGCGACGCATGGCGTTGATGATGACCGTGTGTCCCAGGTGCAAATCCGGTGCGGTCGGGTCAAAACCGACCTTGACCCTGAGCGGCCGCCCCGTCTTGAGTCGTTGCTCGAGCTCATCGGCCTGAATCACCTCGGCCGCACCCCGCGTCAATTCATGAATACTTGTCACTTCACTCACTCTTGTCCGTCACTCGTCCAAACTCAATTCTGACCCTTGAATCCTGCCCCCTGAACACAACCAACATTGACTTTCCCCCCTAAAAATCGTTAATGTTACCGGGTTTTTACATGCGAAACTTCAAGGCATGACGAGAAAATCCATGGCCAGCCCGCGCAAGCGGAACCCCAAGAAACAACTGACAAAATGGCTGGCGATGACATGGGGGCGGCTCGTGCCGTTTCTACATACTGCCCGGGACAGCGTGCAAGCCCACCCGCGCTGGTCGGCGGCGGCCGCTGTTTTGCTGTCGGCCGGACTGGTGCTGGGCCTGATCTCCGGCGGCGATCAGGAGCCGGACACCCTGCCCACGGTCATGGTGCTGGATCTGCCCGAATTCGACGGCAAGTCGGTGGCCATGGGCATGGATCCAGCCGTACAAGATCTGGACCTGGCCGACGAGGCCGACGAGGCCGAGCTGACCGAACCCGACGATGACTGGGTCATGGTCGAAGTCCGCCGTGGTCAGACCATGGAGCGAATCTTCCGTGACCTGGGACTGGGGCCCGGCCTGCTACATCGGGTCGTGCACCTTGACGAATATACTCGCCAGCTCACCCGCATCCGTCCGGGCGACGAATTCGCCTTCGTCATCGATCCGGAAGACGGCTTTCAAATGCTGCGCGCCGAGCATGACGAGGAACACTGGCTGTTTATCGAGAAAAACGGCGAGGGGCTGGCCAGCCGCATCGAACCGCGCGCCCTGGATCGTCGTATCGTCGAATCCGAAGGCATCATCACCAGTTCGCTGTTCAATGCCGCCACCCGGGCCGGGCTGTCGGACAACCTGACCATGCGCCTGGCCAGTATTTTCGGCTGGGATATCGATTTTGCCCTGGAAATTCGCCGCGGTGATCGATTCACGCTGATCTACGAGGAGATCTGGCGCGATGACGAGTTTTTGCGTGATGGGCCGATCCTGGCCGCGCGCTTTACCAACCAGGGAGAAACCTTCGAGGCGATCCGTTTCGATGCCGGCAACGGCCCGGACTACTTTGCCCCGGATGGCCGACCCATGCGCCAGGCATTCCTGCGTGCGCCGCTGAATTTTACCCGGGTCACCTCCAACTTCAATCCGCGCCGTTTCCACCCGATCACCCGGCAGGTCCGGCCGCATAACGGCACCGATTACGGCGCACCCACCGGTACGCCCGTCTGGGCCGCCGGCGATGGACGAGTCACCCGCTCGGCCTATAACAACCGCAACGGCAATTACATCTTCATTCAGCACGGCAACAGTATCGAAACCCGTTACCTGCACCTGTCGCGCCGGGATGTACGCGTGGGTGATCGAGTTCGCCAGGGCGAGACCATCGGCGCGGTCGGCGCCACCGGCATGGCCACCGGTCCCCACCTGCACTACGAATTCCTGGTCAACGGCGCCCACCGCAATCCGCGCACCGTTGACCTGCCCCCGGCCGACCCATTACCCGACGAACTCATGGATTCGTTCCTCCAGACCGGCCGGCCCCTGCTGGCACAACTGGAGGCGATCGAGACTGGCGGTCTGATGCTGGCCCAGCGTGACGATGACGGGGGTTGCGAGGAACAGCACCAAAGCTGCTGAACATGGCCGAGCGCTATATCGGCCTGATTTCCGGAACCAGCATGGACGGCATTGATGCCGTCGTGGTCGATTTCTCCCGGACCCGCCCGCAGGTCGAAGCCGCTTGCACAGTACCCTTCCAGGCATCCGTGCGTGACCTTCTGGATGAGCTTCGATCCAACCCGGATGCCTTGCCCACGGCACGACTCGCTCATCTCGATGCGCTGCTCGGCGATGCCTTTGCCGATGCCGCACAACAGGTCATGAGTCAGGCCGGCTGCACCCCCGCGGATATCCAGGCCATCGGCTCACACGGCCAGACCGTGGCCCATCACCCCGAGGCCGATCCCCCCTGGACCCTGCAGATTGGCGATCCGCATCGCATTGCCGGGCGCACCGGCATCACCACCGTGGCCGATTTTCGCCGCGCCGACGTGGCCGCCGGCGGCCAGGGCGCCCCGCTCGCTCCGCTCTTGCACCAAGCCCTGCTGGCCAGTCCCGACGAAGACCGGATCGTGGTCAACCTGGGCGGCATCGCCAATCTCACCCGGCTTCCGAAATCAGGCGGCGTCAGCGGTTTCGATACCGGCCCGGCCAATTGCCTGCTTGATGACTGGTATCGCCGTCATCACCAGGAGCGCTTCGATTCAAACGGTGATTGGGCTGCGGGTGGGTCAGTCGACCAACCCTGGCTGGAAAAACTGCTAAGCGACCCCTATTTCGACCAACCACCCCCGAAAAGCACCGGCATCGAATACTTCTCGCCGGCCTGGCTGGATGAGCGCCTGCCCGACTGGGCCGCGGACCGGCCACGCGATATCCAGGCCACCCTGGCCGAGTTCACTGCCGTCAGTCTGGGGAATGCGATCGAGCTGGCCGAAACCGACCTGCCGAGGCGGATCATCCTGTGCGGTGGCGGCGTGCACAATCAACACCTGGTCAACCGGATTGCCACCCATCTGCCGAATGCAGCGGTCGAAACCAGCGAGCGTCACGGCCTGAACCCGGACCTGGTCGAAGCCATGCTGTTTGCCTGGCTGGCCTGGCAACGCCTCGGAAATGTTCGTATGCAAACCGAATCCATTACCGGGGCAAGCCACCCGGTCCATTGCGGTGTGGTGATCACGCCTTGAAAGCAGTCCAGGGCGGGATATTCAAGCGGTCACAACTGTCTTAGAATGCATGTTGAATCCTACATCTGATGGATGAACCCATGAAGATCCTCTGGACTTTCGCAATTGTGGCGCTGCTGCTGACCGCCTGCGCTGATCAGAATGATCAAGCAACGGATATTGAAGCGCCGGATGAGGCCGAACAGGCCGAAACGGCCGAAACCCCAGCCGATGACCGATCCGATCTGGCCGAGATGGCGCGCAGCGATCCCGAAGGCTTTCGGGACGCCATGCGGGACCCGGAACGCCGCCAGGAGGCCATGGAGGCGATGCGCGAGCAGCGTGGTGAGCGCCAGGCGGATCCCGAGCAGCACGAGCGCCGCGAGGAAATGCGCGAGCGCATGCGCCAGCGACGCGAGGAGTTGATGGCCGAACGGGAAAGCATGGAGGACGGCGAACGGATGCGTGATCGACGGGTCAGGGCTCGCGACGCTTGGTGGGAAGACGAGTCGATTGCCGAAGACCTGGGGCTGGAAGTAAGCCAGGTCGAGACACTGGGCCAGGCCCACGAGACGATGACCGAAGCGCGGCGCCATTCGCGCCAGACCCTGGCCCAGGGTCAGCGCCAACTCCATCAGGCCCTGCAGGCGGCCGATCGAGAGCAGATAGAGAATTTACTCGAGGAACGTCACGCCGCGACGCTGGCTGCCTCCGAGGCCGAACGCGATTGGATCAACACCTTGCTCGACCAACTCAGTGACGAGCAGATTCGCACCCTGGCCGAAGAGCACCCGCGCGCCCTGGCCCCGCGGCGCCGCTGAATCAGCGTTATTGAGTCTGATAGCTGACCCCGCCCGACGGCGGGGTGGCTTTCGGTTTCTGTTGTGGTCGGACCACTTCCTTGAGCGCCTCGTCAGGCAACGCATAACTGACCCCGATGGCCTTGTCGCCCGCGCCCAGCACATCGGGAAAACGAATGCCCTGCAGCATCGAGACGGCAAACACTTCCTGCACGGCGTCCTCGAACTTGAGAAAGGCCACGATCTGTCCTGAGCGGATATCCACCACCCACACTCCGCAATTGCGCTCACTGACCCGCTCGGTCAGGGAGATGCCCGAAAAGACCGCCGACTCCCTGACCTGCGAGAGCCCGACAAATGCGTAGGGCCCGAGGAAATCCAGCCCGCGGGTAAACCCGGGCAATTCGGCCACTGTTTCGAGTTGGCCGGTGTCGACATCCACCGTGGCCAGGGTGCCATTGCCCGACTCCAGCACCCACAATTTGTCCTGGTACCAACGCGGGGAATGCGGCATGGACAGGCCACGACAGACCAACTCGTTGGCCTCGACATCGATCAGCACACCGCCGCCAGCCTTGTTCTCCCGCCAGCCACCGGCGGTATCGGCGGTGCCCAGCGCGGTGACATATTTTGGCTTGCCGTCAACCACTTCCAGGCCATTGAGGTGACAGCGGTCCTCGGCGGCGTAACCGGACACGAACCACGGCCGCCAGCGAGGCACAAAGCTGTGTTCGTTGTCGAGCGTGCACAGGCAGGAAAACCGGGTATTGACCAGCCACAACTCGTCGCCGGCAAAAGCCATCTCGTGGATATCGATATTGCCGGTGATATGCCCGTGGCGCGGCAGGTAAGCCGCATCATGCTTGCCGGCTGGTTCCAGCTTGCCGGCCACATCGGGCATGTTGCGGAAAAAGTCCACGGTAATCGCCGTGCCCAGGGCCATGCGGGCGCGGTCAGCGGCCAGCCCCATGGGCCGGTTGAAGACCCGGAAATGGGTATTGAGCTTGCCCTGGTCCTCGCGCACGATGACCAGCTTGCCGGCCTGGTAGGTCGAAACCAGCATTGATGAGGCAGCCTGCTTGAGCAGTTCCGGCAGGCTCTTGGTGTGCACGCTTCTGAGCGGTGAGTGGGCCGGGTCGTTGACCTGCGGATTGGGCTGGGCGGGCTGGCCGCCTTGCACTTGCGCGGGCTGGGCCGGGGTTCGTTGTGGCCCGGGAGCGGTCTGGGATTGAGCAGCCTGCGGGGTGCGTTGGGGTTGGGTTGGTTGGTTTGGTTGGTTTGGTTGGTTCGTTAGTTCGTTGGTTTGTTGGTTTGTTTGTTGGGTGGTTTGCTGGGTTTCTTGTTGCTTGCGTTGGCGGGCGAGTTGGGCCTGGCGTTGCTTGGCACCGGGGGGCAGGATGACGACGGGTTTTCCTTCGCTGTCCTTGAGTGCGCCCAGGACCACGGTCTGGTAGAGCAGTTCGGCGGGATCCAGGCCGTTGGGCAGTTTCCAGGCGCCAGCGAACATGGCGGACTGGGCAACCAGTTGATCCAGTGCCTGCTTGTAGGCCTTGTCACCGGCTTCATCCTCACCGTGGCGGGCGTGAATGCCCTGCCACTGGCGCATGAACTGATTGAGCGCGGATTCCAGTTTGGGCAGGTGAGGCGCATCCGCGGGCAACACGCTGCGCAACTCCGCCAGCACGCCGTTGACCAGGCTTTCCTGCTCCCACGGTGACATCACCCGGCTGGTGCGCACGAACTCGGTCTCGATCTCGCGTGGTTCGCCCTTGAAGCTCACCTGCCGAGGGCTCATGGCATCGGCACGCTCCGGGTCCAATGGCCGGTCGGCGCTATTGACAGTCGACCAGAACGAGGCCGAACCCACGGTGTCGACCACCAGGTAGATCAGCGCCTCGCTGCCCGGATTGACGTGTCGATAGCCGCTCCAGCCATCGACCAGCCAGGCCTGCCCGTTGGGAATGGCAGCCTCATCCTGGCCGCATTGCCAGCGCACCGCATCATCACCGGCCAGCGGCATGAACACCCGCACGCGTCGATGCCAGTAGGACCCGGCATCGACCAGTTTCTGCGCCTCCTTGCCGGGCTCGGCGCGCACCAGCATTGCGCGCCCGGCCACGGTATCGAGCATGCCGATCAGGTGGCGAACCGCGCTCAGTTGCGCAAGCCAGTCCGTGGCCTGCATGTCACCTTCCAGTCTGGCCAGTTCATCTCCCCCCTCGGGGCTGATCAGCGCCACGACCTGATGACCATCCCAGCCGCGCGGGTGCGCCTGCCAGGCCTGCTCATCCAGTTGTTCAACCTCCTCAAGCACCGATTCGGGATCAAAGCGATAAGGCAGGCGAATGAATGTCGAATCCAGTTTCATGTTGTCAGGAAATTCAGACCGGTTCCGGAATCAGCCAACATGATGCACCAACAGGTTCACACTGACAAATCACTTGGCAGGTCGAGGTTGCATCCCCAACGGACAACATTGAAGCCTTCCCTGTCGTGAGACAGCGTGGAAACTGCAGCTATGTCATGGCCCAGATCAATTGGCAGAGATCGCCAGGAATAGTCGATTCATTGGGGAGAGGAACAGAGAATATATTGGAAAACACACAATGCAAAAGAACCCGCTTCGCCCCTCCCGCCTGGCCGTGGCGATGGCCCTGGCCGGCTGCCCTGCATGGCTCATGGCCACCGATTTCACCGTCACCGACCCGGGTGATGCCGGACCGGGCACGCTTCGCGACATCATCAATCAGGCCAATGCCGACCTCGATTCCCCGCACAACATCTATTTTGATCTGCCGCCCGAGACCACCATCACCCTGACCAGTGGCGACATCCTGATTGAGCGCAGCATGAGCCTGCATGGCCCCGGGGCCGACCAGCTCACCATTTCAGGCAACAGCAACGGACGTATCTTCAATGTCGAGAGCAGCTCGCTGGTCAATGCGGTGATCTCCGGCATGACGCTGACTGAGGGCTTTCTCGACAATTTTGCTTATGACTTCAGTGGCGGCGCCGTCCGTGCCCGCGGCAACTTCATCCACCTGGTGGTTCGCGACAGCATCATCACGAACAATGAAGCGGCTAACAACCGGGGCGGCGGTATTGCCGGCATGACCGGTGCCGACATCACCTGTGAACGCAGCATTGTTTCCAATAACCAGGCCTCCAGCGGTGGCGGCATCTCCGCCTCGGGCGGAACCCTCAGCCTTGACGAGTGCGATGTCATGGGCAATGAGGCCGGTTTCGGTGGTGGCATCATCATGATCAATGGGGATCTCCAGATTCAGGATTCAGAGATTTCCGGCAATACCGGGACCTCCGAGGCCGGCGGCATTTACGTGTACGGGACGGCCACTTACTTCGATATCTACACCGCCTCGCTAACCGGTGACAATGCCACCATGAGCAACAACGACACTGGCGGCAGCGGCGGCGGCATTCGAACTTCACTTGCCGATATCACACTGACTGAGAGTGTGTTGAGTAACAATGAGGCCGGCTTCAGAGGTGGGGCCATCTACAGCCGCGGAGATTTCGCCTACATCCCACACCCGGGAAAAGTTGACCTGCACGAGACGACCATCAGTGCCAACAATAGCCAGCGCGGTGGTGGCCTTTATCTGCGCTTCGGCCGCCTGTCAATCGAAGAGTCCATCCTGTCCGGCAACGAGGCCGAAGAGTTCGGCGGCGCTTTTCACGCCGAAGATTCTCGCGTTCAACTGAACGACTGCGAGATAGTGGGCAACAAGGCCGACCAATCTGCCGGCGCCTCCATCGTCAACAACTGGACGGACTCCAGCATTCTCGCCTGTCGCTTCCACCAGCAGGAGACCGAAAATGCCGGCATGCTGCACATCAGCGGCGGGGAGTCCATGCTCATCGCCGATACCCTGATTGACCACAACACCGCGCTGGAATGGCCCGGCCTGGTGATCCTCAACCAGGATATCGAACTGAGCAATGTCACCATTGCCCACAACCAGGCGCTGACCAAAAGCGTCGATGCCGCCAGCAGCTTGTGGCTGGAAGGCACCATCACCTACCTGGACAACAGCACCATCGCCTTCAACCACGCCGCCACCACCGGCGCCCAGGCACCCGGCGCCGTCACTGCACTGCACAGCATGGTGAATATGCGCAGTACTCTGGTTGCCCTCAATACGGATGCCACCAGCGATGCCGACGGAGGCCAGCTACGACGGACAGGATCTTCCGTGCTCAATGGCGAACACAACCTGCTCAGCCATGCCTCAGAATGGTTGTTCGATGGCACCAACACCGAAAATCTGGTCGTTGCCGACCCCGCTATCGACGAATTGAGCGAACGTGGCGGGAGATGGCCCGTGATCGCCCTGCAGCCGGGCAGCGCCGCCCGCAATGCCGGCATCAATCCGCGCGATCTCGACTACGACATGCGCGGCGTCGGCTTTGATCGGGTTGTCGGCAGCGCGGCCGATATCGGGGCATTTGAACTGCAGCCATTCGAGATCTCCGACCTGATTTTTCACAGCCGCTTTGAATAGGAATCGGTCCGGGCAAACCCGATCCCTCAAAAACAACCCTCGGCGCAGGTGATCAGTCGAGGCCGGTTGCGAAACTCGTCGTAATAGACGATCACCGGCCGGCCATCAGGTCTGAGCGCCATGCCGGAAAATTCTCCGACCGGAGTCTGGCCATCGAGGACCATTTGGGCACCATTGGAGCAGTTGGGCGCGAAGCAGCGGTAAAAGCGCAGTGAACTACCGAACTCCACATAGCTGATCACCGGTCGATCATCATCGAGCACGGCCACCTGTGAGGCATAGCCGACGCCAATTCCGGAATCAGGGACCCTCAACAGGCTGGTCGAACAGACGGGATTGCTGCACAGGCGCAAATCCAGTCGTGCGTCATTGAGATTGAGGTGACTGATGACCGGATGTCCATTGGCCCGCAGGGCAATGGCCGTGAAAAAGCCGACAGCGGGGCCGGACTGCACGGTCTGGGAGCTGCCGGAGGTGCAAGCGCTATTGGCGCATTCGTAGAGCTTGAGTGATCCATTGCCCACGTCACGGTAGCTGATATAGGCCCGATCATCGGCATTGACGGCGATGGCGGTGTGCTCACCCACGTTTCCACTTGCGTCCAGTGTCCGTGCCGTTCCCGAACTGCAGGCCGGGTTGGCGCAGTCATAGAGCTTGAGCGCCGTGTTGGTGGCATCACGGTAGCTGATGATGGCGCGGTCGTCGCTGCGCAAGGCCAGTGCTGCGTAGCTGCCAACAACGCCGACACTGTCAAGCGTGCGACCGGTCCCGGAGCTGCATTCGGCATTTGCGCAATCGAAAACCCTCAATGCCGTGTTGGTCTGGTCGTAGTAAGCAATGATGGGATGGCCATTGGAGCGGATCGCCACCGACGTGAAGAACCCCGTGGAACTGCCCGATTCCAGTTCACGTTCCACTCCTTCGGCGCAGGCGCGGTCGGCACAATCAAACAGCAACAACCTGGAGGCATCATCACGCTGATAAACAATGACCGGACGCAGATCATCGCGCAAGGCCACCGAAATATAGGATCCTGCCGGCGTCGGGCCGGAAATTTCCCGACGCAGGGTGACCGGCAAGACATCGCAATCAAGAGTGCCGTCGGACAAGACCCCGCGCAGGTAACTTCCCACCGGGCAGGTTCCGACAATGCGTTGCTGGACCTGGCTGGTATCGATCTGGCCGGCGCCCACCGCCCCGGAAGCAATCTGACTGGCCCCGACTGCGCCCGGCGCGATCATGGCTGAATCCACCCCCTGCGGGGCGATGGAAATGCTGCCACTGTCGGTGATCATTCCGCCGGACAAACCGGCACCGGCGGTAATGGATGTCACCGTGCCCAGCTCCGGCACGCCGGTCAGTCCCGACCAGTCGACCTGATCAGCCTGTCCGGCATGTTGAGCCTGGGGAGCCGGACGAATGGCCTGGCGCGGCGTCAGTATGGTGAATCCACCGGCACCGGATGGGCGCACCCGAACCTCGAGAAAGCGCAATCCATCGGCAAACTGGCCCGGCCCGAAATCCAGATCCAGGCTGAACAGCCCTCGCTCGATCATGACACCGGAAAACTGGCCGGTGCAGTCGATCGGCACCGGCTCGTCCTGATCGACGAGCAAACAGAACTGGAGATCAAACTGTCCATGGGCCGGCTGTCCGCCATCAAGGAGTTGACCCTGGTAGGTAAATGCATCGCCAAGCGCCTGACCTGAAATACCCACAATCAATGCCGGGATAAAGAATCGAAGGTTACAAAGCATGCTCATGGCTGACTCCTGCCGGTACGGTTGCCCGCCACTTGGCGAGGCCGGGACGATATCGTCCCTGCATGTACCATCATTCGCAAATGCGGGAAAAAATCCGCCACGCAACCGAAAACAGGCTGCCCGCCTTGTTCCTGCCGCTGGGCTCGGCGGCTTCGATGCTGGCAGTACCGTTCGCGCTTCAATGGGTGTCTGAGCATTTATGGATCAGAACATCAGACCCAGACTGGTACCCGGCGCATGCGTATGGCCATCAGCGGTGTGGTCAGTGTCCTGCTGGTGGTCACGTCACTGGTCTATTTCAGTGCCATGTGAATGGTTGAGATGCCTCCCTCCAAATCTTGTTGAATAAGTAGCCAAGAGCCTCAAGCATCCGGCATACCTGACAGCCAACTCCAACCTTAATCTAGCAAGAGACGGTGCTGCCGAGTCATAGTATGCGTGGAAGACGCGATTCTGGTCACTCTGGCAATTGCTGAACCTGGATCACCTCAGGGTTTGGTCATGCAGCAATGTTGGGAATTCGACGAACTTCCTCGCCATGATCGAGGTGCGCTTGCTCAAGGTCGTAGTCAGCTTGCAAGCCCAGCCAGAAGCGTTCCGAGGTTCCGAACGCTCGCGCCAGACGCTTTGCCGCATCAGCGGTAACCCGTCGCTTTCCAAGCACGATTTCGTTGATCCGTCTCGGCGGAACCTCTATGGTTCGAGCAAGCCGATTCTGACTGATCCCCATGGGCTTGAGAAACTCTTCCAGAAGAATCTCTCCGGGGTGGATATTGGGCAAACGATCGGTAGTCATTTAGAATTTCGTCAGTTGACGTTGCTAGTGATAGTCCACGATTTCAACCTCAGCAGCCGCATTGTCTTGCCATTTGAAGCAAATGCGCCACTGGTCATTGATTCTGATGCTGTATTGACCAGCACGGTTCCCTTTCAGAGCTTCCAGCCGGTTGCCCGGCGGAACCCGCAAACCATTGTTCAGACAATCAGCGTTCGTCTGTCTCCAGCAAGGGATTGCTGACCCGCAGGCGCGGGAAGCGAGTGAAGTCACGGTCGGCGCTCCACAAGTGTTCGATGCCGTTACTCAGGCAAATGGCGGCGATGCGGGCGTCGTGAATCATCGCTCCGCTCACCCGCCCGGCGCTGGCCACCTCACCCAGATAGCGAAGGTAACGATCGGATTCGGAAATGACCCGAAACAGATCGCTGTCGTGCAGAGCAGCGACGGCTTCCAGTGCGGTGGATAGAGGTGTGGGTTCGCGGAAGATCCGTGCGTTGGTGACGACGGCCAGAAACTCATGCAGACAAGTCCAGGGGATGGCGAAATATTCGCCGCGCTCGGGCAGCGAGTTCAGCCATTGCCGAGCCTCGGCATGCAGCGGCATTTCCGGTCGATGCGCATACACCAGCAGATTGGTGTCAATGGCAATCAGGACCGCTCTCCTGCTGGCGACTCCGGGTAGATCTCGGCACGAATTTCCACCCATCCGGCACCTTCGAACTCGGCCGTCAGCCCACTGCCACCAAAAGTTGGAAATTCCAGCCGTGAACGCTGACGACGCTGCCGCGCATCTACGACACGCTGCAAACCTTCTTCCATCAGCCTGCGCATGCTGGTGCCCTCCTGCCGCGCCAGTTCGCGCGCCTGTTCCAGCAAGGCGTCAGGCAGTTCCATGGTGGTTTTCATTTATGGGTTACCCATACTGATAATACGGGTTATATGGTAGCTGGGTGAGTACTTCTGCACAAGTGCCCTGATTTTCCGAACCGTCACGCCAGCCGGATGATCTGGTTCAGTATTTCCAGAACTTCTGCAAAGCGCGCATCGTTGAGCTTCTTGATCGGGTGTGGGGCGCCGCCACGCAGACGCCAGTCGAAGGATTTGGGCTGGTGGCAGAGCACATAGCTGGTCTGCCCGGCCTTGCGGCCCTTCGCGATTCCGACCGACACGGCGAAGGGGTTATCGGCGTTGTATTCGGCCGTGGTCATCGGCAGTCCAATGACCAGCGAGGTGCGCTCGTTGAAGGCTTTGGGTGACAGCACCAGGAACGGATGAACATCGCGCATTTCCCGCCCGGGCTGCGGGCTGCAATCGATCCAGATGACTCCTTGGCGCTCCGGTACCCAAGTGCCGCGTTTTACCACTGCTCAGGGCCCGGAAGCCCTCTCTACACGACCTCAGATGCGTTCGAATAAAGCATGTCCCGGTTTCTCGTTGGCCGGCGCTCAACCTGTCCTGTATTTTCCTTGACAGTGGAGAGGCGTCCATATGTCTCCTGGCTATTCGTGACAATCAGGCTGCCACGGGTTTAATGCCTTGTAGTTCCTTAGCCAGCTTGCGGCGCTGTTCCCAAAGATCACGGTTGCGCTGCATATTCAGCCACATTTCCGGGCTGGTGTTCAGCAAGCGGGCCAACTTCAAGGCAGTCGCCGGCGTGATGGGTTGTTCTTCGGCCAGAATACGATGCAGGCTTTGACGTGACAAGCGCAGGCGGCGGGCAAGTTCGGTAACGGAAAGCTCCATGGCAGGCAATATGTCTTCGCGCAATACAGCTCCCGGGTGGGTTGGCATTCTTTGCGAGTTCGTCAATGGTAATCCTCCAGGTTTACGTCTAGTGCGTCACCATCACCCCAGCGAAATGTCAATCGCCAGTTTCCTGTCACCCGTACTGAGTAGCGTTCCGGCTTGCCTTTCAGCTTGTGAAAGTAGAAACCGGGCAAATTCATGTCATCCGGAACGGTAGCACCATTCAGCACATCCAAAAGCCGTAGGCAACGCGCTTGCATTTCAGACGCTACTTTCGGGCTTTGCCCGGTTTCGAATAACCGGCGCAATCCCTTGTGGCGGAATGAGCGAATCACTCGGTTGAGTGTAACATGCGGAGTTACATGCTGGCAAGCGTGATACGACTGCCGCAGTTTGCCCGCATCCAATTCTAATTTCGCCGATCCCGAACTCTCCCTCCGAACTCTTCCGAACTGTGTCGGGCCTTCAGCTCGGCCGAGGCGCTGATGGCCAAGGCCGAGGAACTGGGTCAGGTGTGGATGAAAGGGGTAGCTGGCGAAGTGCCCAGAAAAATCCTGCACGAACGACCTACTTGACGACACATTTCAATCTTGAACTGACCTGAACCGGCACTGCCGGGTGTTGGCGTGCGTGGAACTCGGTATTTTGATCGCCACAGGCTGGACCACGCGAATGGCGCGGCGAAATCCCTGCCAGACCAAGCCAAATAAACGTTGGCGAGCCGCGCTCGGAACCTGGCGCGGGGTTGTCGAGGCGGCCCAAGCATTGTATGTCCCGGTTTTTGGAATAACTATGCCTTCGCCACTTTGCCTTGCAGGCGAATCCGTCAGGAGCCCTGAATGAGGCAATACTTATGCAGGTACTAGTATGTCCTAGTTTTCGCGAGTTTTCGCGGACCTGATCCGCTTGTTGGCATGCCTGGAGTTTGAAATTGGACACGGTAATCAGAACAAACCACTTGCTGGAAAGAAAAGATCACCCTACAATGATCCTATCTAATATTCCCATGTAATCTTCCCATGAAAACAGTCAACGTCAGCGGCCTGAAGAACAATCCGAGTGAAGCCTTGAGACAGGCTCGCGAAGACTTGGTGTTGGTAATGAACCGCAACCAGCCTGATGCGCTGATGGTGAACCTGGAACGGACCGGGGTAATGGACATGGCCGGTGTCCGANCCGCCCTGGCGACGGCATTATTCCGCGATGGCGAACTGTCGCTCAACCGGGCCGCGGCAGTCGCAGACATAGCCTTGCCGGATTTCATCACCCACCTGTCTCGCCTTGGCATACCGGTGATCCGTCAGACCGAAACAGAAGTCGAAAAGGACATGGATACGCTCGATCAGTGGCTCGCCTCGTAATAAGTGATGCCAGCCCGCTGATCGGCTTGAGCCGGGTCGATGGGCTAGGTTGGCTGCCCAGGCTGTTTGGGACGGTCTGGATACCCGGTCAAGTCGAAAGCGAAATCCTGTCCGGCCGCAAGGCCGTCGATGAAACCGCGCTCCGGAAAGCGCATGAGCGCGGCTGGTTCAAGACCTGGCCCGAGGCGATAAAGCCACGCGGGCGATTGGATCTGGATGAAGTTGAGAGAGCCTGTATCGAGCTGGCCAACAGGCACCCGGGCTCTCTGCTCTTGATCGATGAACGCGACGGTCGAGCTCAGGCACGCGAATGCGGGATCACGATTGCCGGAACTGCAGCCGTAATCAGTCAGGCCCGCACCCAAAAACTCATCCCATCGGCACGCGCGGTATTCGAGCAACTGCACAAAAGCGACTTTCGCATCGCCCCAGAGGTCATCCACGCGGTACTTGATCGCGTGGGTGAACGCTGAAATTTCCAATCCTAAATTCTGTGTAATCTGACAGATGGGAGAACTTCCTATTTGCCATTGAGGGTTTTTCCTACCTGATCCGGGCTGGTTTTCCGGATTCGCTCGTTCTGCGTAATCGGCACAACATCGCCATGACCTATCCCCGCAGCCATCTGGTCAGCACCGAGGAGCCCGGCACCTATCATCCCGGATTATTCATGACCCAGCCTACTGCGACGGCTCCAGACCCCACATCTGCGACGTTTCGCTCGGTCGCGAATCCTCACCGTAGGAGTGACTACGCTTCCGGTTCGCTTGGTCGCGAAACCCCGCATCTGCAGGGCCTTGAACCGTCTCGCTACGTCTGGATCATGAATAATCCGGGATCATTGCGTCAGCCGTTGTGTCCGGCGTGCCTTCCTGTGCGGGCAGGACAAGCTGACCGGCAAGTGCTTTGAGCATCGCCGCCAATGGATCGAAGATCGCATCCTGGAACTGGCCGAGTGCTTCACAGTGTCGGTGTATGCGTACAGTGTTATGAGCAACCACTGGCATGTGGTCCTGTATGTCGATCCACAACAACCCTGGGCGATGTCTGACGAGGAAGTGGCACGCTGCTGGCTGAAGGCCTTTCCTGGCCCGCTGAAACATGCCGACTCGCCGGAGATGGAAGAGCGCTTCGTTCAGGCCCTTATGGGAAACCTTGATCGATTCCGACCACACCTCCATCCAGCGCCGACTGAAGGAAAGGGAATCCTTGTCAGCAAGAATGCGGCCGGGCGAGTCATTGTTGGACCGTCCCCTCAAACCCGTCGCCGGCCTGGACGCCAACAACCTGCTGGAGATGACCGAGTCCAGCTACATCGACCTGGTGCAGTGGACCGGCGAGCAGGCCAGAACCGATAAACGCGGCAAACTGCGCCGCCAGGAGCAGTCCGACCCACCGGACGCCATCTGGAGCCTGGCTGATGCTCCAAAGCAATGGGTGCGCCAGGTCCAGGGAACCGAAACCCGCTACTACCGCGCTATCGGTTCGGCCGAAGCCTTGATGGCCAAGGCCGCCGAACTGGGCCAGACCTGGATGAGGGGAGTTTCCGGCGAGCGCGCCAAGTTGTTGCTGCGCAAACAACAACCCACGTAAACGGCACAAACTCATTATCGACACCAAACCGGACCTGATCCGGGAATCGGCATGCCTGGAATTCAGGATTTGAAGCCGGATTGCTGGAGAACCCGCGAGTGACGGCCGATGCGGAGAAAAACATGGTAGTTGGAGCGACATTTTGGTGCCGGAGATGGCCTCGGATGGTAGTCAGGACTTTTCAGTTGCTGTCTGTCCTTCTTGTTTTTGGTCTGTCCTTCTTGTTTTTCTTGTTTCTTGGCGTAGCGGATGAAGCCATGGCCAGAAGGCGGATCAGCGCGTACGGTCCTGTCCGACTCCCCGATCACAAAGCTGAGCTCATTTCATTGTTTCCTCAGCCCGGCCGTCGTGGAATCATCGACGGCATTGATCGGGGCCTCCCGGCTTCCGTGTGGCAGACATCAGTACATGCACCGGGTCTATGACTCCGGAGAACCGGGCAGCCACTCGCATAACGCGGCTGTCCGTGTTGCCTTCCCCATCACACAACAAGGTCGACGTTCTCAAAGCTGATTTCGGAGCTCAATACCGAGCCGGCACCTTCCCCTGTCAACGCTTAGCCGATGCCCTTACGAGCAGCAGCCCATGACTCGGGGCTCTGGCGGGGTGCTAGCCCTTTCCAGATAGCGGACTTTCACCGCTTGATCTACCACCGGCTTTGGCCGGCGCTCTGTGTGTCCCGGTTTTTCCAGGTAGAGAGCATCATTGTGAGACGGTCAAACTGACCTGATCAACAAAAAAGTTAACGGTTCCGTCACCATGAGTCACTGAATCGAATTCCAGCGTCTGTGGAGTGCCGTTGGCAAATGCATCCACATCGATGGTGACGAGTTGATACGCAGCATAATCCGGGCCATCGGATTCATCCACGAATAATATCTCCTGGCCGCCCAGGTTGACCCTCAAATGTCCGGTACCCTCCGTGGTAGGAACTGCCAACCAAAATTGCAGCTGCCCTGATGATCCCTGAGGAATCACGACTTCCTGAGAAAGACTTCCAGACTCGATCTTGCCGCCATGGCCGCCAAACCACCCCCACCAGGAGCCGCTGTACGGACCGAACCAATCTGGGCAAGTATCTAATGAACACAGTGGGGAGCCGAAATTCGTCGAATATTCTTCCCAATAGTCATTGGGTGTGCCCGCCTCGAAATCGCTATCTTCGATGATGTTTTCTCCTTCAGCAATTCCGAATATGTATTCCACGGGAATGAGCTCCTCATGAAATGTTTCAGTTTGGTCCGGGTTTGTGGCACGCACTCTGATCTGATCAACCTCGATAACCTGATTCACGGAAAACGCACGCTGTAGCGAACCTTCGCCGGGCGATTCAAGCGGTGAAGGTTGCGAGGCTACAAAATCACCCTGTGAGAACGCGGTCGCCCATACTCGGAAACCTTCAGCATGGGAGACCTCATAATCAAAGTCCACAATAACTTGCGAGCCCACCTCTAACTCCGCGGGTGACGTGGGCGACATAGAGATATTATGAAGGATATTCACGCCCTGGAAGTCACATTCCGTAGGCTGAAGTTCTAATGTCTCTGGACTGTCCGGCGCTACATCCACGTGATCAATACATAGCCAGCCCAACTCTGTTCCGTCACTTCCTTGAAGCGCGATGCTAACTTCGCTCCAGGACATTGTTACCCCGCCCGACCATGTATGGTCCAGGGTCACGGTCCACGTGCCGTCCAACTGCGCACCACCAGGATAGGCATTGGAATGCTGGCTGGAGTAAGTCCCATCGTCATTTGAATCTGATCCCTGAAAATCCCAATCCACATCAGCAGCATCAGTTCCAAAACCTCCCACTGCAAACCCCTGATCATCGGGACTGACAAGATCCAGACGCATGTCGGAGGCCCAATCACCATTGCCGGTAATGCCGGACACGGTGCCCGCGAAGGAAACCCCTTCAACAACGCCGCCGGCCGCTAGTGCATCTTCGAACCTGCTGTGAAAGACACGATCATCGCTATCAACTTCAAGGTCGAAGACAGCGATTACGGTAAGGTCCTGGTCGATGGTGAATTCACACTCATCGGTTCCCAAGCAGGGGCCGAACCAGCCCAGGAAGATTGAGTCACTCTCCTCGGATGCTGTCAGCGTTACAGTTGTTCCCTCGCTGAAAGTTCCTGTATTGGTATTGCAGGATGGTGCACAGCTGATTCCCGGTGGATCACTGGTTACAGTGCCGGAACCAGAACCACTTTTTTCCAGGGTCAGGGTGTATTCATCCAGGCCACTCTGCTCAACAATGAAATTTTGATCCATCACTGTGATAGTCCCGGATCGGGAACTGGATAATGAATTTGAGCTCACCGAATAATTGAAGGATCCATTACCCGTCCCGGAACCGCCGGATGTCACCGTAATCCAGCCGACATTGGAACTTGCCGTCCAGCTGCACTCGGCTCCTGACGAAACATTCACCGTACCGCTTCCACCATCAGACCCCACACTGGTATTGGTCGGATTGATCGAATAGTTGCAACTCGTACTGTAGTTGGCTGTAATGGTTCGATTCTGGTCCATGGTCACCATGCAAGTGCGACCATCCGTGCCAAAGACACTGTCACAACCACTCCAACTGCTGAACTCGGCATCGCCCGAGGTAGCCGAAGCTGTAAAACTGATCGAGGTGTCAGGGGAAATTCCAGTTATGGAGTAGTTTGTGGTTCCGTCGTATTTTGGCAGACTGCCGAAGATTGGTACATTCGTAGCACCGGTTGATTCCACATCTAGTGTGTAACTCGGCTCCGCGGGCACAGCCAGTGAAAATGAGAGCAGCTGAGTCCCGTTATGAACGTCACCAATGGAGGTGGCCGACCCGGTCTCAATGTCGATGGTCAGTATCTGACTATCTCCAGCACTGAATTGCCCCGCCCAATAAAGTGTGCCATCCTGATGATCGAAATCCATGTCCTGAGCAAAGTTGGGTGACACACCCAGCGGCCCGATAACCACCGCCTCACCGGTATTCTTGTCTATGGCCAGAAAGACATCATCGACAATATCAATTCCATACATCTGACCATCGGCCGAGATCGCCATCGAAATAATGATGGGATCGGGATTGAGTCCATCACCCTCGATCGGCCCCACCAGGCTGGCGTTCAGGGTATCCGGATCAATAGTGTAAAGCTCATCAACTGACACGGCATACAGTGTTTCCGTGGCGTAATCCCACTTCATCGATGTCCAGTTATTACCCGGGCTATTGCTGACCAGCCCCAATTCCTGAAATGCACCAGTCTCGGTGTCAATGGCGATCATCATGTCCTGGGGCAAATCGCCCCCACTGGTAGCCAGGCCCAGTTGTGTATCGAAATCATTGCCTATGAATGTGGCTGCAAACACGTGGTTCGGTTGGTCAGGGTTGATAACCAACACTGTCTCGGGATCGGTTGGATCAAGTGTGATATATCCGGGAGCATCCCAGCCAGTCGTCGAATACGCCGGCAGATCGAATCCATCTGCCAAAACAAACGTAGCCGTCACATCACGGGCTTGAGTCATTGTGACAGTACATGGCTGAATGCTCTCGCATCCCCCATCAACATCACCCGACCAACCGAGAAAAAAGGAGCCACTGACGGGAGATGCAGTCAGTGTTACGGCTTCGTCCTCAGGGAATTCGCCTGTATCACTATCACAAGAAGGCCCGCAGTGAATGCCAGCGGGATCACTTATGACCGTTCCTGAACCGGAGCCGGATTTATCAAGCGTCAGTGAATACGTTGGGGTCTCCACGCCCGTACCGGAAATCGGGTGCTCGTCATCACCACTGGTCTTGTTGGATTCAACCGTTACATTTCCGCTGTAGGATTGCGCGGAATCGGGAGCAAAGGTGATTGTGACTTCGCGCGAGTCCCCAGCTGCAATATCCCCCCCATCCCAGTCTCCGGAGTACACGTCGGATGGATAGGAAATCTCCGACACAGAAAGCGTAGAGTTACCCTCGTTGCTGATATTCAAGGTTCGGTCTGCACTGGAGCCAACCTGGACATCACCAAAATCCAGGTTGCCGCTCAGGCTGAGAATTCGCGTTTCAGTCTGACCTTCTTGCTCAACTGTGAAGTCCAAGTCAGCGATCTCGATAGTGCCACTACGCGAACTTGTGTTCGGATTGGCATCGACAGAGTACTCCACAATTCCAGAACCTTGCCCAGAACCTCCAGACTCGATTTGTATCCAGTTTTCGTTGCTGTTTGCACTCCAGTCACAACCTGAACCTGCCGTCACTTCTACCGTTCCTTGGCCGCCTTCCGCATCAGCATTGCCACTTGTGGGACTGATTGAGTAATCGCAAGGACAAGGTCCCGTGGTAATGCTTTCGGGGTCCGCATATCCGGTCTGCCCGTCGGTATTGGTGGCAGAAGGCCTAAAATAATAGGTTGTTCCACAGTCGACCTCTTCCAGCCAATCATCCGCAGGAAAAAATCCAAAGTCATACACATCATCTGGATCGATCGGATTATCCCAATAATCGAAATGATTGGGGTAATGCCCCTCTGACAGGCCCCAATGGTACCGGACATTAACGAAAGAATTATTCGGATAAACATTGGTCTGTACGCTAATACCACCACTGGATAACTCTAGTGAATGAATTTCGATCTCCGGAGCACCCGGAGGTGAAGGGCACGATTCTGTCTCGAATTCCTCCTGCTGGCCATTAGCTGG
>SL_3KL_010_SEDDRAFT_10000869_pt1 | contig 26552 bp, 24 predicted proteins | sample SodLakKL_010_SED_2_FD_10381 | JGI IMG/M metagenome (IMG submission 10381) | reverse complement strand
GCGGCCGATGGCTGCACGGCTGCTCTGGCCGCAGCGCACTACGTGGAAGCTCGAAAGAGTGCGGACGGGGTCTGCGCCATGCCGGTCGGTACCGCATGAACAGGGGTGCCCTGAAGCGTCAACGGGATTCTCTTGAAGAGCTTTACCGGCGATTCAACGACAGGGAATACGTTCATCCCGACCCTCTTGAATTTCTTTATCTTTATGAGAATGATCGAGACAGGGAAGTGGTGGGCCTGATTGCCTCGACCCTTGCCTATGGCCGGGTGCACCAGATCCTGAAGAGCGTTTCTCTGGTTCTTGAAAAAATGGGTCCATCTCCCCAAGAGTATGTTCTGGGGGAGGATTTGAAAAGGTTTCGTTCTGATTTTGAGGGGTTCAGGCACCGGTTCACCACAGGGGATCAGTTGGCCGCATTTTTTGGGGCCATGCAGCGTGTTTTGAGGAAGCACCGTTCACTGGAAGACTGTTTCAGACAGCACCTGAAAAATGATGAAACCACGGTCCTTCCAGCTCTTAGCGGCTTCATTGAAGAGCTGGGAGGAGAGGGATACGGCAGGGGTTCCATGTTCCTTCCCCTTCCCCACAAAGGCAGTGCCTGCAAACGAATCAATCTCTTTCTCAGGTGGATGGTGCGGCGCGATGCCGTGGATCCGGGTGTGTGGCGCAAGGTGCCCGCATGCAAGCTCATCGTGCCCCTTGACACACACATGCATCGAATGGCACTCAAATTGGGTTTCACCCTGAGGAAGCAGCCCGACATGCGCACGGCCCTGGAAGTGACCGGGCGCTTCAAAGGGTTGTTTCCTTCAGATCCCGTGCGTTATGATTTTGTACTGACAAGGTTCGGCATTTCAAAGCATCAGGATTTGCAGAACCTTGTTGTCAGAGAGGGGATGTTTGACGGGTCATCACTTCCATTCCATTGAGCCCATCGTGACCGTGACCTCGTGGGCGGAATACGGATGAGCCATCAGTGCGTCTCGAAACCTTGAAAATATGAACTTCGACTGATCCCGCAAGCAAGGAGGCAAAGATGTCCCAGTCAGATGTGAAGCTCTATGCACTCAGCACCTGTATCCACTGCAAACACACCAAGGAATTTCTTGACAAATGCGAAGTGGGCTATGAATGCATCAATGTGGACAAGCTGGAAGGTGAAGAGCGGAAAAAAATGATCGAAGAAATCAAAGAGATCAACCCTGCCTGTTCCTTTCCGACGATCATCATTGGAGACAAGATCATAGTGGGATTCCGGCAGGACGAAATCAAGGAGGCTCTCAATCTATGAACGGGGAGCAGCTCTATGAAATGCTGAAGAAAGTTCAGGAGCCGAAGGGTTACTTTTTCAATGAAGACAAGGAAAAGGTGCTGCAGTTGCTTGAGGGCCTTCTGGTCAATAAGGACCGCTATGGTTACATGTGCTGCCCATGCCGGCTGGCAGCAGACGATCGCGAATGGGACAAGGACATCATCTGTCCCTGTGTTTACAGGGAGCCCGATGTGAAAGAATACGGAAGCTGCTACTGCAATCTATATGTCTCAAAGGAATGGAATGAAGGGAAGGTGGATCACGCCTATGTTCCCGAGAGGCGTCCCGTAGACAAGACCTTGGGAAAACTCTAGGTTTTCAGCTTCCAAGGAGGTTTTTTCCGTTTTTTTTGACTGAATATTATTCAAAAGGGCTTCCACCCCGCCACAAGAGGGCTTCAGGCCTTTGCGGTGGGGTGGAAGCTGCGCGTGAAAGGGCACCCCGTTTTTCCCCGTGATGGAATGAATGAATTCCCATTCATTGACTGGCCGCACCTCAGGGAATCCCTCCTTATATCCCTCAAATTGTTTCAATGTTCACCCTTCCTCATCTTCCCGCAACCATGCCATGGCAGGGGAATCGAGCGCCTCCCCGCCTTTACAAAGCTGTGGAGAGCCATAATATTAAATGGTGAAGACAATACAGATGTGCGTGACCGCACGTCTTGCGGGAGGTGGCCTATGGATAAAAACCTCATCCAGTTTGCAGTGGATCTTGTGAAAACTCAGGCATCGGTCAAAGTGATGTCTGGGGATGAAGTGGAATCAGCCTTGATTCGCTATTACAATGTGCTTCATAAAATTCACAAGGCTGAGATGGATATGAGAATGGTCGAATGGGAAAGGGGTTCATATGTGGGGCATGGTTTGGAAAAGGGATCTCCCTTTGGATTGGACCCCAAGAGCTCCATAGCCGAAGACAAGGTGACCTGCCTGGAATGCGGGGGTGAGTTCAGGCAGCTTACGGCAAACCATCTTAGAACCCATCACCTGACTCCAAGGGACTACAAGAAAAAATGGGGATTCCCCCTCAAACAACCGCTGGCTGCCAAAAAGCTCACCAGTTTACGAAGCCGCTCAGCGAAAAAGCGTGGGCTTCCCAAGAAGCTTCAGGAATATCTTGACGAGCGACAGCACAAGAAGCTTGTGGTGGATTCCCGGGTGTCCTGAAAGAACTCTGGTGTTCCGGGAGGCTGCGTGGGACCCATCGGGGTCAGGAGACGCCCCGTGTTAATCCCGGCTGTATAAAGTCCAGCTCTGGAATCCGTTCATCTTGCGCTCATGGGGATATGTTTTTCTTTTTGCCTGTTTCCAGGGAGACCGGGTCAGGGGAGTTGTTTTGGAAATCTGCTTCCAGGGACAGCCGATGGGTTCTTATGTGATCCAATGCTGTCAGCATCGCCTTCTGGACTGGGACCTCTTCCTCGAAGAAGAGCGGCATGTGCGCTTCACACAAATACCAGACACACACATAAGGCCTTGTTTTTCTTGGGAGGATACAACCTTCCTCGGCAAGGTAACGGCACATGGCGTTGCTCTGGGAGCGGGTTTGACCGGGTGGGAGCGGAAGTCCGGAAGTGACGAGGAAGATGAGGTCGGCCCGATTGAAAAAGATCTTTCTTCCATGGCAGCAGGGGTCGGCACATTGAGCGCAGGTGAGAGAACAATAACGGCCCATGAGGCTATCCACAAAGGCGATCCCCTGGAGGATGGCTTTCACATGGCATTGGATCTTATGCCGATCCATCCTTTCAGCAATGGACATGGTGTTTCTCAGTGCTGCGCTCCACTCCTGGTCACTCATGGGATGACGGTAGAGGGAGGATTCTTCCCGCTGTTGAACTATGGCACTCTGAATGGGAGGAGACCTGTGAAAGGGCAACGCATGTTTTCCTGTTCTTCCTCGTGGCATGGGAAGCCCTTTGGAACGGGACGAAATTCAAGAATCGGGGGATTGGACCAATGGGAAGGAGCAAGGACATGAACCCCCTCCCTTTTGCAGGTTTGCCGCCTGTGGACAATGAAACCCCTGGCGGGTGCCTTATTCGATGAAGTCGTGTTCGATAGGGCGAACAACCAAAACAGGGCATGGAGCGTGATGGACCACGTTCTGCGCTACGCCGCCGATGGATGCCGTGCCCAGTGTGGTGTGCCCCTGGCTGCCCACAACGATGAGGTCAATGGAAAGTTCTTTGGCCACGTTGATGACTTCCTCGAAGGGTTCCCCTTTCCGGATGATGAACTCCAAATCCACCCCCTCCCGCAAATCCTGGGGCACAAACTGTTTGAGATCATTCTCTCTGTCTGAGACCAACTGTCTCATGGCCTTGAGGAAATCTCCCTTGTAGCCCTTACTGCTGAGTTGTTGCACCGCATCGATCATTTTCTGGTTGATCATGTGCAGCACATAAATGCGGGCACCCCTGTCGCGTGCAACCTGTATCCCGTAATGAACCGCTCTCTCTGAATCCTTCGAAAAATCAACCAATATAAGAATTTTTCTCACAGGGACCATTCGATGCTTCCTCTCTTCAGTCACAACCGTGCATGCTTTCTTGTGGAAAGGCAGAGTCATTCAAATCTCGCGGGTTCTCCGCAGAGTCTTCACCCTGCATTCATTAGCACAGATTGGTGGTTTGATCCATGGAAGATCTCGTGACGACGGGAGACAGATGGGTGCAGCATCTGCTGCCCACTCCGCTGCCGTCCGTTCCATGCTGGGGCAAAATCACATTTGGACACCTGCCGCGGGTGCACCGCATTGCCGGCACTTTCCCTTGTCAATTCCCACTTTTTCCATGCTGAAACCATGCCGGTTGATCAGGGCTTCACTGCAGCGATGGCAATAGGTGCTTTCACCTTCGTTTCCAGGAATATTGCCTGTGTAAACATACTTCAGCCCCGCTTCCAATCCGATGGTGCGCGCCATGTGGAGAGTTTTGACGGGAGTAGGGGGCAGTTGCGTCAATTGATACTGGGGGTAAAAACGGCTCACATGCCAGGGAATATGAGAACCCAGGGAAACAAGAAAGGCGGCAAGGGCCTTGAGTTTTTCAGGATCGTCATTGAGTCCCGGTATGATCAGTGTGGTCACCTCAACCCATATGCCCATTTCTTTCATTCTACCAAGAGTTCTCAAAACGGGTGCCAGCTGTGCCCCGCACTGTTCCCTGTAGAAGCTGTCATCAAAGGATTTCAGATCCACATTGGCGGCATCCAGATAAGGGGAAATGGTTTTGAGTGCCCTTTCCGTCATATAGCCATTGGTCACGAAGACATTCCTGATGCCATTCTCATGAGCCAGCTGGGAGGCCTCAAGGGCGAATTCCATGAAGATGGTGGGCTCCGTATAAGTGTAGGCGATGCTTCGGCACCCTGTTCTCTTTGCATTCTCCACCACGCTCCGTGGAGTGGCGAGGTCCCCAAAAATGACGTGACGGTCACGGGGTGCCTGGGAAATATCTGCATTCTGGCAGAAAAGACAACTGAAATTGCAGCCCGCCGTGGCGATGGAGTAGCTTTTCGATCCAGGCAGGAAGTGAAACAGTGGTTTCTTTTCGATGGGGTCCACGTGCTGTGCGATGAGCCGTCCGTAAACCAGGGTCATGAGTGTGCCGTCCTGGTTTTCCCGAACACCGCAAAATCCTCTGTGGCCCGAATCGATGAGGCAGTGATGTGAGCAAAGGAAGCAAGAGACCCGTTTGTCATCCAGCTTTTTGTAAAGAATGGCTTCTTTCACTGCTCCCTCCTTTTTGAAGACCCGTTGCCTGGTCTGGTTGCGCAAGGTCAGAGAGATGGAAGCGGCGGCTTTTCAACCCGATGGACAGCAAGCAGGGATCCAGGGTGGATGAATCCGGCTGAGAGGGGAAATGGGATTGTTTTAAAAATAACATGAATGCCGGCATCCTGCAAAAATCAAAAGTATTCTTTTTCTGGCTTTCCACGTGAGAAGGGGCCTCCAAAAACCAAACTCTCTGCTTTCTGCAAATCATCTTCAAAGGTGGAAAAGGGAAATTCCCGAGAAATATTCAGTTTTTTTCAGGTGCAGAGTTCCCTTTGAGAAGATTGGGCTTTGCGGTGGGGAGACATGTTGCCCTGCCCGGTGGAATGATTTGCTGAAAGATATCCTTGTGCCTGGCGGCAGGAGGAGCATTGGGCGTTTTTCACTTTGGAAGGGATTTGGGAAAAGATTGGATTTTGAACAGTTTGTATGGGGTAGTGAAGGTCAACTCTCATGGCGATGAAATGGCCAAAGGGGTGCCAGGTGAAGAACCGGGACTTTTCGAGGTGTTGCGTGTGGTTCAAAAACCTGAGGGGAAAGGTGAGGCCGGTTTTCCAGTTGGTGGTGGCAGGCCCTGACAGGGTGCAGGAAATCATGGCCTTCAGTTCCCAAACACTGAAAAACCTGGCTTTGCTGTATATCGTCTCATGCCACAATCGCTTCCAATATTTTTGCAGGGCGATGATTGAGAATTTGTTGAGTGTTCCCAAAAGCACATGACGCCTCGCCACGCGGCAAGCCTCCGCCAGGGCCTCAAGGGGGTCCTCGACAAATTCCAGTGTTGTGATGAGCGCCACGGTGTCAAAGGCGTTGTCCTCGTAAGGAAGGTTTTCCGCGTGCCCCTGATCCAATTGAATGGCAGGGGGAAGGCGTTTCCTGGCCATGGCCAGGCCCGACGGGGAGGGTTCCAGGCCTGTTGTCTGATGCCCTTGCCCTGCAAACCACTCGAGAAAATAGCCCGTTCCGCAGCCCACTTCCAGAATCCGCTGGGGTGCGCAGGGAGACCACACCCGTTGCAGCAAGATTTTTTCAAGGGCTGCTGCGGAGCGGCCCGGCTCCTTTTGAAACCAGGCCTCATAGGGATCGATGTCTTTGTTTTGGAACTGGTAGGCCATTTCAGGACACCATCTCTGCTGAAGGTCTCTCTCCCTACGCCGGTTCCTCACTGAGCACGGCACCTTTGGCCCCGGAGGTCACCAAACGTGCATAACGGGCAAGGTACCCCCTTTTGATTTTCGGTTCCGGAGGAACCCACTGGCTCTTTCTTTGGGTCAGAGTTGATTCATCCACCAGGAGCTGCAGTTTTTTGCCGGGGATGTCCACCAATATTTCGTCACCCTCCTGGACCAGGGAGATGGGGCCTCCCACTGCCCCTTCAGGAGATATGTGGCCGATGGCCGCTCCCTGGGTGCCACCACTGAAACGCCCATCGGTGATGAGTGCCACATCCCTGCCCAGGCCCATTCCCATGATGGCTGCGGTGGGGGTCAGCATTTCCTGCATTCCCGGTCCCCCCTTGGGACCTTCATAGCGGATCACCACGATGTCCCCCCGTTGGATTCTCGACTGGAGAATGGCTTCCGACGCATCCCCTTCACTCTCGAAAACGCGTGCTTTGCCTTTCCTCTGCAACATCTCGGGAGCCACCGCAGACTGTTTCACCACGGCTCCTTCCGGCGCAAGGTTTCCATAGAGAATGGCGATTCCTCCCTCCCCATGGTAGGGATCTTCCACGGGGCGGATCACTTCCCTGTCCAGCACTTTGGCGCCCGCAAGGTTGCCTCCCACTGACTTGCCCGTGACCGTCATGGCATCCAGGTGAATGAGATCTTTCATTGAAAGCTCCTTCATGACGGCCTGGACTCCTCCAGCCTGATGGAGGTCTTCCATGAAATGGGCGCCGCCGGGGCGCATGCTGCAAAGGTGAGGTGTCCGTGCGCTGATCACGTTGAAAAGATCGAGGTTGAGCCCGATGCCTGCTTCGTGGGCAATGGCGGGAACATGTAAAACGGTGTTGGTGGAGCATCCCAGTGCCATGTCCACCGCCATGGCATTTTCGAAGGCCATGGGGGTGGCTATGTCGCAGGGCCGGGAGTCCAGGGCGACCAGTTCCATGATTTTCGTGCCGGCCATCTTGGCCAGACGAATGCGCGCTGCGCTCACGGCGGGAATGGTACCATTGCCCGGCAAAGCCAATCCCAACGCTTCCGCCAGGCAGTTCATGGAGTTGGCGGTGAACATTCCTGCACAGGAACCGCAGCCGGGACAGGCACATTCCTCGAGCTCCTGGAGATCCTCCTCGGACATTTGGCCGGCCTTGCAGGCTCCCACGCCTTCGAAAACAGAAATGAGGTCTACGGCCTCTTTGTTGTGGCGTCCCGCCAGCATGGGCCCCCCGCTCACCAGCACGGTGGGGATGTTGAGGCGCATGGCGGCCATGAGCATTCCTGGAATGACCTTGTCGCAGTTGGGGACAAGCACCAGGCCGTCAAAAGGATGTGCCATGGCCATGATTTCCACGGAGTCGGCGATGAGCTCCCGGCTGGCCAGGGAATACCGCATTCCGGGATGATTCATGGCGATTCCGTCACAGACGCCGATGGTGCTGAATTCTATGGGGGTCCCCCCTGAACTTCTGATACCCGCCTTCACTGCTTCTGCGATTTTATCCAGATGGATATGACCAGGAATGATCTCGTTGGCGGAGTTGGCAATGCCGATGAGAGGTCTTTCCAGTTCATCCTGCGTGTAGCCCATGGCTTTGAAAAGTGAACGGTGGGGTGCTTTTTCAATGCCTCTTTTCATCAAATCGCTACGCATGCACTTTTTCTCCTTGTGAACGCCTGTATTCGTTTTTCCTGGAAGCCAGAGACGCGGGTTGCTGAAAACAGTGTCATCTGCCCGTCACGGCGACCTTTTGGCGGCCGCATAACTTTGGTTCTTTCAAGTGGAGATCAACGGGAAGTGCGCTCCCCATATCCAAAAGAGGTCGGCTGAAAGGGCCGGTCGCTTTTTCCATGAGAAACCCGCTTCCAGTGAGGATTTGCTTCTGCCTGGGGTCCTCTTCCAGGTTACTTTATCCCCGTGGATATTGGCAAGGGTAAAGAGCGTTGAGGCAAGTTCGAGGAAAAAATTTGACACTCCGGGATACAGATTTTATAATCTTTCACGTTTAATATGACTTTGTGATAATTTCACGTAGGAGATGGCTGCATGGATGTTCGAAATCAAAAGGCCCTTTATCCCATTGGGATTGTAGCTGAATTGCTCAGCATTCATCCCAGGACCTTGCGGATTTATGAGCAGGAGGGTCTCATCAGGCCCGCTCGAAGGGGGGGGAAGCGGTTTTATTCCAACAATGACCTTCAATGGCTCAAATGCCTCAGAAAGCTGCTCACCGATGAGGGGCTCAATATTGCTGGAATCAAGAAGCTATTGACCATTGCACCCTGTTGGGGCATCCGTGGCTGTGGTGAAGAAGTGCGAAAGGAATGTCCGGCGATTCTGAACTTTCCCGTGCCCTGCTGGGATCTGGTGCCTCATGCGTGCAGAGAAAAAGGGAATTCGTGCTCTGAGTGCGAAGTCTACCTGAAAAAGATGAATCACGTCATGATGGGGAAATGCGCTGAGGAAAATGGTGCGCAGGGACAATGAGGCGCTCGGCCTCCATGCGCTTGCAACAGGATTCATGCCCTCAAAAACTTAGGAAAACCATTTTGTTTGGGTGCTCCCTCCTCTCCCCGTGCATCGGCAGTCCACACCCCATGGCGTCCCGGACATAAACTCCTATGAAAACGATCTTTGGGCCCGTTCCATCCAGAAGGCTCGGCCGTTCCCTTGGCATTGACGTCATCAGGCCGAAAACCTGCACCTACGATTGCGTCTATTGTGAATCGGGACGGACAACCGATCTCACCCTGGAACAGGAATGCGGTGTTTCCGTGAGGCAGGTTCTCGAGGAGCTGGAGCATTTTTTTGATCTTCATCCCCATGGGGCGGATGTGCTCACCTTTTCCAGTGCCGGTGAACCCACCCTCTACGAAGATTTGGGTCCATTGATCACAGCCATAAAAGAGAGGTTCCCAGCTTTGCCCCTCGTGGTCCTCACCAATGGCTCCCTTTTGTGGAAACGGGAGATTCGCGAGCGCCTCCTGCTGGCAGACCGCGTTGTGCCCTCCATGGATGCGGGGAGTGAGTCCGTGTTNCGCCGCGTCAATCGTCCACACCCCCGCTTGAAGCTGGATCACATCGTCGAAGGGATGGGGCGGTTCAGAGAACAATACTCCGGCAGCCTTCACCTGGAGGTCCTGCTGGTCGCGGGTGTGAACGATCACCCTGAAGAGCTGGAGAAAATCAGCCGCCTGGCAAGGCAAGTGGGTCCCGACAGGGTGGAGCTGAACACGGTGGTGCGTCCTCCAGCCCATGAAAAAACAAGGGGCTTGAGTGTGCACCAGATGGAGCAGGCCGCTGCTTTCTTTCCCAGGGAGAGCACGGAAATCATCGGAACCTTTGAGGGATCCTTCCAAATGCGTCGGGATGAAAATCTGGAAGACCGGGTTCTGGACCTCCTCGCGAGGCGCCCCTGCACCGTGCTCGAAATGGCCGATTCCCTGGGGGTGAATCCCCTGGACCTGGAAAGGGTCCTTTCGGGGCTGTGCAGGGGTGCTGTCCTCAAGCGCGATGTTTTCAACGGCAAAGAGTTTTATTGCCTTTCGGCGAGACCTTGATTTCATTCCCCATGGCTTTTCTGCCAAAGGCCATGAATCAAGGCCTGGTCTTTTTATCCCGGAGTGTGAATGTCGCTCATGGGAGGGGGGATTTCCAGGATTTCGACAGGGTTTTCCGGTATGGTCCGCACCACCAGGGTGTGTCCAAAAAGCTCTCTTGCCAGATCCCGAATCTGCTCCCCTGTCACCCTTTGCACCATTTCCACGTATCTTTTGTCATGATCCCACCCCAGGCTCAAAACTTCGTTCACCGCCGCACTCTGAGCCCTGGCATCCAGGCTTTCGAGGCTCAGGTGCCTCATGGCGACCAAGAGGTTTTTTGTCCTCTCCAGTTCGTCCTCGGGTATGAGCTCTTCTCTGAGCGCTTCAAGGTTTTTTAGGATGATTTCCTGAACACGATCGAGATTGCGCAGGGTTGTCTGAGTCAGGATTCCGTAGAAGCCCGCGTCTTTGGCATAAAAGGGAAATGCGCCCACCACGTAGACCAGATCTTCCTCGCCGCCTCGCAATCCTTTGAACAGGCGACCGCCCGGGTATCCTGTTCCCGACAAGACCATATTCAGCACATCCAGCACAGGTTGGGATTCGTGGCCGATTTCCAAGCCGTTGGTTCCAATGAAAAGTGCCGCCGCCGACTTTTCATTGCGCTTCTCCACCACCTGGTTTTCCAGAATGTTTGCTGTTTCCCGGCCATAGGAAGGCAGGGGCAGAGTGTGTCCTTCCCAGCCTGAGAACCTCTCCTCGATGAGGCCTTTTGTCTTGATGGGATCCACATCTCCGAAGACAGCCAGCACGGAGCCCTTTGGGTTGACCATGAGTCCGTAAAAATTGACGATTTCATCCCGGGTGATGGACTTGATGGATTGAGGGGTCCCCAGCCTGTCCTTTCGGTAGGGTGACTGGTCGAAATAATTCTGCCTGAAAAGTCTCAAGACTTCCGTTTGCCAGTTGGTGTCCAAAGTATCAATGGCAAGGAGGGTTTCCTCCCGCAATTTTTCGATTTCTTCCTCGGGAAAAATGGGGTTCTGCACCACATCGGCAAGGATATCCAGGGCCAGTTCAAGATCTTCTCTCAGCACTTTTACGGACACACGGTAAGTGTTGTTGTCAGAGCGGCTCACAATGTGCCCCCCAACCTCTTCAATGGCGCGGGCAATATCCCTTCTGGAACGGCTCTCAGTCCCCGCCGTGAGCAGTGAGCTGGTGAATGCGGCGATTCCCGGCGGTTTTTCATGTTCCATGTGAAGGCCACCGAGGCCATAGAGCTGTATGGTGACCAGTGGAAGGGATGTGTCCTGTTTGAGGAGAACTCTCAGACCGTTGGGCATCTCCTTCAATGAGGGTTCCGTTGACGCCAGGTTCCCGGTTGTTGGCACCACGGGGTCTGGTTCACTTGCACTGTTTGCTCCTGGTGGATGGATCGCAGCCACATTCATGCGATTCATGTCCAGATAGTCATGGGCGGCTTTTTTGACCTGTTCTGCCGTGACCCTGCTGATTCCTTCCAGGTAAAGGGTGTCGAAGTAGGGATTTCCCGTGTCATGAAAGGAGGAAGCCATGGAAGATGCGCGGCTGGCAGCGGTTTCCAGGCCAAAAACGTGTCTCGCCCTCACCTGTTTCTTGGCCTTTTCCAACTCCTCATGGGAAACGGGCTCCCTTTTGAGCTGCTCAATTTCGTCTTGAATGGATTCAAGAACAAGGGGCCAATGCTGAGGGGCAAGAGACAGAGAGATGAGAAACTGGCCCTCTGTGTAGGAAGGAGTCCAATTGGAGGCGCTCACGCTCAATACGCGGTTTTCCTCATCTTTCAACCGGGTGTACAGCCTGCTGCTCCGTCCCTGACCCAGAAGGAGGGCAAGCACGTCCAGGGCATAAAGGTCAGGGTGATGGAGGGCGACGGAAGGAAAGCCGACCATGGCTTGCGTCAATCGCGCAACAGGAAGCTCTCTTTCCTGCCACCGAACGTTCAACTGTGGCGGTTCAGGGGGAAGGGCCACGGGGGGAGCCGCGCGCCTCTGGAAATCCATGGTTTTTTCGCCCACAAACTTCACCACCTCCTCGGGATTCACCGCGCCGGCAACCACCACCACCATGTTGTCCGGCCGATAGCGCTCCCGATAGTACTGGAGCAGGGCATCCCGTTCTTTTTTCACAAAAATATGCTCATAACCAATGATGGGCTTTTTGACGGGGTGCTCCCGGTAGGCCGTTTTCGCGAAGAGTTTCCACAGTTCTCTCGAGGGAGAATTTTCTCCCATTTTCATTTCCTGCTGAATGACGGATCTCTCCCTCAGGATTTCCGATGGCTCCAGGGTCGACTCGGAGACGTAAGAGAGCAGGAGGTGCAAAGCGTCCTGCCAGTGCTGGGATGCAGTGTTGATATAGTACACCGTGCGGTCATAAGAGGTGTAGGCGTTGGTTTGGCCACCGATGCGCTCCAGAGTCTCCATGGCCTCATCTTCCGTAAAGGACCTGGTAGTTCCCCCTGAAACCACATGTTCAAGATAATGGGAAAGGCCCGATCCCAGGTATTCTCCTTCATGAATGGAGCCCGTACGCACAAAGATCTGCGTGGAAACCACCCTGCTCCCTGGCATGGGATGAACGAGCAGGGGGAGGCCGTTGTTCAGGATGACGAAAAGATCGTCCCCTTGGGAGAGCATGACGCGGTGCACATGTTTGGCCGCATCAGGTGACAGAGCGGGCTCTTGAAAGTTGAGAGCGGCATTCAGGGGCGGCGAGGCAAACGAGGTCAGCAGAAGCACAAAAAAACATTGAAACACAAAACTTCTCAACAAGTTCATATGAGTTCCCTTTTCCCTTTTGGATTGCAGCGGGCATGGCGCGTTTCATGATCGCTGCATTGTCTGAAGGTGGCACACCTTGTGTTGTGTTGCGCGAATCAGAAACATTATACCAATTGATCTTTATTTTTCATAAAATGGAAGGGGTTTTGCGTCTCTTAAAGGGGTTGACCCACCGTTTTCTCTGGCATGAGGGGAGAAATCTTTTCGCAGGGCCCCTTGAGGGTGTGGCCAATGTTTCCCTGGACGATTTGCCCGCAAAGGTACGCAAACCGATTTGGGGCGGCCATTTCGACGGTGGGCCGCCTGATGGACAGGAGACGCCAGGTGCCCCCCTGCCGGGCCCATTCCAGGCAGATGTCATCGAGAGCTGCTGCTTTGATCAGCCGGTGGGTGAGTGTGACGGGATGATTGAAGCATGCGTCGTTCAGGAGGCGAGTGTCCAAAGGGGTGGGCGGGGAAGTGTCATCACTTTGAAGGGAGCCTCCAAGGATTTGAAAGCTGGTGCAGAGCAGGGTCAGTTTCTTGTCCCAGGGCCCGGACCTTTGCACAATAAGGGGATTCCACTTTCGGAAACATGCCTCAAATTCTTGAACAGACTTGACCTCAAAGGGTGGCCGTGAAGTCTTGCCAAAGGGGGGCAGAACGGTGAAGGGGAATGAAAAATCCCTGAGGACCTGAGAGTTTCGGTTCTTGCCGTAATAGATTCTTGTGGCGGGGTGAGGAAAGCCCATCATCTTCAAGAGTATGATCTGGTGAAGGTTTGAACTTCGGTATATGTGGCAGGTGAAGCTCGGAAATGTGGGAATGCCCGCGCTGTGAAAAATCCTCGCATAAAGCCTGGTTGGAAAAAACACCACTTCTGCGGACCGCAAAAGCTCCAGCTCCTCCAGTGAATAATCCATCAGCGCGGGGCGCACACCCAGCGTCGTCACGGGCGGGCAGTCCGCAAGAAAGGGGGCCAGAGCCACGTAAGGCTTTTTCATGTCACCCTGTGTTGAGGGATTTGCAGAGCAAACCTTGAAAAGCACTGGATCCGCTGATTTCAGTGTGATTGGCGTCCCAAAACCGCAACAGGCTGTGGAAATGAAGAAGGGGCTTCCCGCCGGCTGTTCTAATTTTTGCCTGAATTGAGCAGCAGGTCGGGGTGAACCCCATAATTGTAACTGCGCATCTTGAAATAATTCTCCAAAAGGCCAATGCGGCTGTCCACATAGTCGTAGATTTTGAGCCGGGAGCCTTCACCATTTCCGTTCCTGTGCAGAGCATGGATTGCCTGAGCCAGTTTTTGCTTGAAATAAATGGGCTCGGCCAGTACGAGCACACTGGCTTTGAGGGTGTGGGCATGCGCCGTCAGATCCTCCGTCGTTGCGAAAATGGCAACAGGGGTGTCGGGGTCCAGGGAATGATCATGTCCCCCTTCCTTTTCATTGTCATCCCATGATTCCCGGGAGGCCCGCCTCCCTTCATGACCAAGTGTGGCCGTGGCAATACCCCGCTTTTTCAGCTCATCACGCAATTTGTTGTGGNCGCCATTGGTCCCGGAGATCACTATGAGGGGGCGGGTTCCAGCCTGAATTTCCTGGCCGATGTCCTGAGCGATGAGCGTGACCCGCTCCTCGTCCTGGCGCAGTGCTTTGAGCATGGGGCTGTAATCGGCCCTGGAAGTGTAAGGATACTCAAAATCCGTTTGCCGCGTGACGATGTTGGCTCTTATGATGCCTCTGCCTTCGCGGGCATCCTTGTCGTTGATGGTGTAAATGAGGTCTCCCACATAATAGAACATGAGACGGGAAAGGCGGTCCTTGCGCTGCGCCGAGTTGGAAAGGCCCAGCATGTAAAGGGTTTTGAAGTTGGGCATGAGGTGTGTGAACACTTTGGAGGGACACCGCTGGCATTCATCAAGCACCAGGTGGCCGAACCGGTCGGTGAGCTTTCGCCAGAACTTTGAGGCTTCCCCCGTGTGAGCGATGGTGATCTGGCTTCCGATGCGATGTTCTCCACTGGCAAAAACCCCCACTTCTGAGCTGGGAATCTGGAGAAAACTTTCGATTTTGGTGAGCCAGTTCTGGACCAGGTCAAGCCTTGGGACTAAAATGAGAGTCGGTTGTTTTCGCTGGGCAATGGTGTAGAGGGCGATGACCGTTTTTCCGCTTTTATGGCCTCCCACAAGAGTGCAAAAATCCTTTTCCAGAATATTTTCTGCAGCTTCCTGCTGGTAGCCCTTGAGTTCCCCATGAAATTCAATGTGCGTGGCGGGCAGGCTGGCACGTTTGTCTATGAGGCGATAGGCCTGGTTGTGTTTTCTGCACAGCTCGAGAAACTGTTCGAGAAAACCTCTGGGCAAATGGTAATATCGGCCTTTTTGACGAATGCAGGTGATTTGAGGGGGGATGCTTCCAATCCATTCCCCCCTGTTGTGGCGCATTTCGTAATCGGGATTGGTGAAAACAAGGCGCTCACGAATCTTTTTCTCCAGGAGAGGGGACAATCCATCCGCTGGAATCTTGATGCTCTCTGCCAGCACGATGTTTAAGAGCTTGACGAACATTCATACCACCTTTCTCTGGCTGGAACCAAATATGCGAAAAGGCAAGCTCGCAGGCGGGGATGAAAGGGGTTCTTCAGCCCCGCTCCCCCTTGCCTCGTGTTTTTTTCATCTATGTTCACCACTCATGTTCGGCATGAGTGATTCAAATATTAAAGACTTTGTCTATAAGATCATAACCCGGTGTGCAAGACAAAAAAACAAGGGCCGCCTGAGAGAATTTCAGCGTGAAATCAAAGATCGTCCGCCACGGAGGATTGCCTGGCTGCCGCCCATTTGACTCTGGAAAGGGTTTCTACTATTTTCAAAAGCTGGACCTTATAGCCACCTCGCTCATTGCCTGCCCGTCAATTGTCATGATCTTCCCCGTGTGACCTTTGTTATGGGTTTCACCCTGACCGGGAAGGGCAATGAGGCCATGCTTTGGATCCATGCTTATGGTCAACCATGAGCCGGTCAATGATTTATGAGCTCATGCCGCGGGCACAATTCAACCTGGGAGGGCGCTTTTGCCATGGATGAACCACTCCAGGATCATACGGAACAAGATCATATGGAAAACTTGCAATTGCTGAGCCAGTTGGCGCGGGAGTATCACCAGAAAAGCACTGAACTGGAAGCATTCCTCAAGGATCTTGAGCCGCGAAGGGTGTGCGGCCAGCTCATACTTCGAAGTGAAATGACCACCAACAATTTCCGGATTGCCCAGCAGGCACTCTTCAACGAGATCTCATCCAAGGGGTCCCAGGCGACACTGCGCAGCGCGGCCATGGCCCTCTGCCGGTGTTTCGATGAAATGAGGATTCTTTTCAATGCCATGGCCGCGGAAGGGGAAAAGGAAAAAGGGTGACTTTGCCGCCCTCTCAAGACCCCTGAGGCAACAACACTTTTGCCCGGCAATCCTTCACATTTTTCATGGGTGACGGGTCTTCACTTTTCTTCATGAGGGCACCCGCCAGGTCATTGTTTTATTTTTTGACGAGAAAATAGAGTCTTCCCGGACTTTTCATGTTCCCCGCCAATCCTTCGGCACCTTTACCGCTGCCAAAAAAGAAATCGGTTCTGCCCACTCCCTTGATGGCTCCCCCCGTGTCTTGATTCAAGACCCATCGATGGAGAGGCTCCCAGCCAAGCAGGTTCCCCTGTTCGTCCACAAGGGGCTGCCGCGTCTCCAGAAAGGCCACAGCTCCTCGAGGATGAAGCTGGAGGTCCGTGGCTATGGAACGATTGGGTGTGAGGACCACGTTGATGGCTCCCACAGGCCCCTCGTCAACCCACCTGAAGAATATGTAGCTCGGATTGTAAAAAAGAACCTCATCCCGCTGTTCCGGGTGGGAGCGCAAGTGGCCTCTGATGGTTTGCAGGGAAACGGCTTCACGCTCCAGGACTCCCTGGTCGATGAGATACCTTCCAATGCTCCGATAGGGATGCCCATTGGTTCCTGCATAGCCTATGCGGGCATATTGGCCGTTGCCCAGATGGAGCTTGCCCGATCCCTGAACATGAAGAAAGAAGCCGTCTATGGGATCTTCGATCCAGGCGATTTCGCACTGCTGGGGAACAATCTTTCCTCTCTGGTCGATTTCTTCACGTGTGTAAAAGGGCACGACACGATTCCCCTCGAGTCTTCCCACAAGGCGCCCTCCCTGAAATCGTTCCGCATCAAAGAGGTTTAAGTCGATGGTGAGGAGTTCAGGTGGCAAGCCATAGAGGGGGTAGTGAAAACTGGAGTCGGGGTGCAGGCGGGCTTCCAGTATGGGTTCAAAATATCCCGTGACGAGGGACTTGTTCGACTCGGTGGGAGCACGGCTGCGATAGACATGAAAGTGTTCCGCAAGGGTTTGTTTATCCAGTGCACCTTGGTGCATCAATGCTTTGAAGAGTTCGAGAGTTTCTCTCAGTGTGTCCGCCGTGAGGGTGAGCTCGCCCAGGGAAAAGGTTCGGTCTGCAGGGATCCTGCTGTAAAAGAGCAGGCTTTGCTCGATGGCTCTTTGGAGGGACTCCATGTCCCCATGGTCTTCGAAGTGGGGAAATTCATGGAATGTGATCCGCTCAAAGCCTGGATCAATGACGGTCTCGGGTTCTTCCGGGGGGGAGCATCCCAGAAATGCGAAAAGAACTGAGACGCACATGCACGCAGCGAAGGACCGAAAGACTGTTTGAATGGGGTGAGAGCGAATCGAATCCATATGGAAATGTCTCTTTATGAAAAGGGTTTCCCGGACTGAGCGGGGCTGCCCTTGAAATCATGTTTCAACCCTTGTGGGGGCTGGTCAGGGTCAGTGGTGAAAAGGGAGGCGCGGGCATATGGGCCTGCCCCACTCATGGGCCCCGTCAGCGGGGAAGGGGTCCATGAGTGGGGCAGGACATGGAAGGCTTTGGCTTTTGGGTCTGGCCGCCCCAAAAGCCAAAGCCTTGCGGCAAAAGTTCCGGTCAGGTTCCCATCTCCCAGGAAGTCAGGTATTTCTCCTGTTCCGGAGTGAGGCTGTCTATGAGGATTCCCATACTGGACAGCTTGAGTCTTGCTATTTCCTTGTCGATGTCAGCGGGAACCCCGTAGACCTGCTTTTGAAGCTGGTCGTGGTTTTTGACCATGTACTCCGCCGTGAGAGCCTGGTTGGCGAAGCTCATGTCCATGACGCTGGAGGGATGTCCTTCTGCTGCGGCAAGGTTGATGAGCCGCCCCTCACCCAGAACATAGATTCTTTTTCCATCCTTGAGAGTGAACTCCTCCACAAACTCGCGGATCATTCGGCGGGAAACGGCCAGTTTTTCCAGGGCATCCAGATCGATTTCCACGTTGAAATGGCCTGAATTGGAAATGATGGCCCCATCTTTCATGACTTCAAAGTGTTCGCTGCGCAGTACATGGATGTCCCCTGTGAGGGTGCAGAAAAAATCTGCAATCCTTGCCGCATCCTGCATGGGAAGCACCTGGAAGCCATCCATGACGGCTTCCAGGGCACGGAGGGGATCGACCTCCGTGATGATCACTTTTGCCCCCATTCCCGCTGCTCTCATGGCCACTCCACGGCCGCACCACCCATAACCGCTCACCACGAAGTTGGATCCTGCAAGGAGCCGGTTGGTGGCTCGAATGATGCCGTCCACAGTGCTTTGTCCCGTGCCGTAGCGATTGTCGAACAGGTGCTTGGTGTCCGCGTCGTTGACGGCGATGATGGGGTACTGCAGCACACCTTTTTCCGCCATGCTGCGAAGGCGAATGACGCCCGTTGTGGTCTCTTCCGTGCCTCCAAGCACCTCCGGGAGAAGCTCCCTGCGCTCTGAATGGAGGACGCTCACCAGGTCGGCACCGTCGTCCATGGTTATTTGGGGTTTATGGGCAAGGGAGGCATGAATGTGCCCATAGTAGGTTTCCTTGTCCTCACCCTTGATGGCGAACACAGAGATTTCGTCGTGCATGGTGAGGGACGCGGCCACGTCGTCCTGGGTGCTCAGAGGATTGGAGGCGCAAAGGCGCAATTGGGCGCCTCCCGCTTTGAGTGTCTGGGCAAGGAAGGCCGTTTCCGTGGTCACATGAAGGCAGGCGGCCATGCGAATGCCTTGCAGAGGTTTTTCTCTGGCGAATCGATCTTTTATGGACTTCAAAACGGGCATGGATTGCGCTGCCCACTCGATGCGAAGTTTTCCCTTATGGGCCAGTTCTTTGTCCTTGATGTCAAAATCCATGAATTCTCCTCGGTGAAAGGGGAAAGTGTGGGGGAGCCGGGAAAGGCGCCGAAAACTGCCGTTGAATGATGAGAGCGAGGCTTTGAAGGATCACAGTCCAGCCCTGTCACGAAGGGCTTCCACCATGTCCGTTTTTTCCCATGTGAAGTCCGCATCGTTTCTGCCAAAATGTCCGTAGCACGATGTTTTTCGGTAGATGGGGCGCAGCAGACGAAGGTGGCGGATCATTTCGGCGGGTTTGAAACTGAAGAGTTCCCGGACGATTTCTGCAATTCGACCGGCCGGAATTTTCCCCGTGCCAAAAGTGTCGACCATCAATGAGACGGGTTCAGCCACGCCTATGCTGTAGGCCACCTGCACTTCCGCTTTTTCAGCCAGCCCTGCGGCCACAATGTTTTTGGCCACATATCGGGCCATGTAGGAAGCCGTGCGGTCAACCTTTGAGGGATCCTTGCCCGAGAAGCAGCCCCCTCCGTGACTGCCCTGGCCCCCATAGGTGTCCGCAATGATTTTGCGCCCTGTCAATCCGCAATCGCCCATGGGACCCCCCACAACAAACCGGCCCGTGGAATTGATGAAAAACTTGGTGTCGCTGTCAATGAGCTCATGGGGAATGACTTTTTGAATGACCTCTTCGATGATGGCTTCGCGTATGGTCTTGTAAGTGACGCTGGGGACGTGCTGAGCTGCCACAACGACCGTGTCGATGCGTTTGGGCTTGTGGCCGTTGTATTCAACGGTGATTTGGCTTTTTCCGTCAGGGCGCAGGAACTCCGCCACCCCGTTTTTTCGAACTTCAGCCAGCTTCCTGGTGATTCGATGGGCATAATATATGGGAGTGGGCATGAGGACTGGAGTTTCGTTGCAGGCGAAGCCGAACATGAGCCCCTGGTCTCCTGCCCCCTGTTCTTCAAACATGCCTTCGCCGGGGTTGACGCCAATGGCAATGTCTGTGGACTGTTTGTCGATGCTGGTGATCACAGAGCAGGTTTCCCAGTCAAAGCCCATTGCCGAATCGTTGTATCCGATTTCCCTGATGGTTTGGCGAACGATGTCCGGAATGTCCACCCAGGATGAGGTGGTGATCTCTCCCGCAACGAATGCGAGGCCCGTGGTGACCAGGGTTTCACAGGCGACCCGGGCGACCTTGTCTTGAGTGAGGATGGCGTCCAGGATGGAGTCGGATATCTGGTCAGCAACTTTGTCCGGATGGCCCTCGGTGACTGACTCTGATGTGAAAAGAAATTGTGACATGGACATTTGGGTGTTTTCTCCTTTGAATTGGGTCAGGCAAACGTATCAAGCGGTTCATGGGCTTGCAGGGGAGTTCACGCATGGACATGGGAGCTTTTGGCCGTTGCTTCCTTCTGCTGGAAGTTGCCGCGACCTTGAGCAAATGGTTTATGCAAAAAAAATGCCATGGTCCTGGCACGAACTGTCCTGAGCCCCATGGCAGTGTGCCAGGCGTTGAACTCATGAGGATTTGAAAGGAGTGGCACAGAAATCACGCCGACTGCTGAAGCTCGCAGGGGTCTTTTGCGTTCTGTGGACTCCTTCCATTGTATTCCGGGGCTACCAATCCTCCCGATATGACCAGTTTGAATGCTTCCTCCACAGACATTTGCAGAGGCACCACATCTTTTTCGGGCACTAGCAGATAAAAGCCCGATGTGGGGTTGGGGGTGGTGGGCAGAAAAATGTTGAGCACCACCTCCTGGGTGATCTCCTGGACTTCTCCCGATGCGACCCCGGTCACGAAACCGAGAACATAAATCCCTTTTCTTGGATACTCGATGAGGACAACCCTTTTGAATCCTGTGTAGCTCTGGGAAAAAACAGCCACAAGGAGCTGCTTCACCGCCACGTAAAGGGGCCTCACCAAAGGAATTTGATAGACGATCCGTTCACCAAATTCGACAATCCTTCCCCCCAGATAATTTTTGACCAGAAGGCCTGTCGTGAGAATGAGCAAAAAAACGATGATGGCCCCCAGTCCCGGCACAGGAAAGGGCAGGTATTCTTTGGGGTGATATTGCTGCGGGATGAAATTGAAGACGCGATCGGCGTGCTGAAGCAGCACGAAAATCACATAGGTCGTGATGGAAAGCGGCACCACCGTGAGCAGGCCGGCGATGAAATAGTTTCGAATTCTGTCCTTCATGGTTTTGAGCAGAGCCAAAGTGTCAACTCACTTCAAGTGAAATGCGAGGTTCATTCCCCTGTGCAGACCATTTCATGCGGCCGTATCGTTCACCTGGTTTTCCGCGGAGTAGGGCTTGTTCCGGGAATCGAGAAGGATCACCCTGGGGCTGTAGCGGGCGAGTTCCTTTTCCTCATAGTGAGCGTAGGTTGCAATGATGACCCGGTCTCCTTTGGCTCCCATTCGCGCTGCGGCCCCGTTGAGACAAAAATCCCCCCGGCCTGCAGGTCCGGGAATGGCATAGGTTTCAAACCTTGCTCCGTTGTTGAGATTATAAACCTTGATTTGTTCGTGGGGCAGAATATCGGCTGCACGCATGAGGTTCTCATCGATGGTGAAGCTTCCCTCGTACTCGAGATTGGCGTCGGTGATGGTGGCGCGGTGAAGTTTGGACTTGAGCATCAGTCTCTGCATTTTTTCCTCCTGAAAGCGGCGTTTTTTTCTGGGGGGATGATTCAAAAAAATAATTTTTATCTATAGCACGCGATTGTCAATGAGGCGAGTGGAACCGATGAAAACGGCCAGGGCCAGCAGGGTGGGGCCGTCGATGCGATCAACGCTGTCCAGGGTGTCCGGCTGGCGCAGTTCAGCGTAATCGATGCGAACGTCCCCGTCCTGATCCTCTGCAATGATTTCTCTCACCTTCTGCAGAATCACATTGCCATTGCGTTCCCCTTTTTTGACGAGATCCTCAGCCGCCGCAAGGGACCGGCTGAGCCTCAGGGCTTTGAGCCGCTGTTCGGGTGTCAGGTAAACATTGCGGCTGCTCATGGCCAGTCCGTCCTCCTCCCGGACGATGGGGTGGCCGATGATCTCCACATCCATGTTCAAGTCTTTCACCATGCGCCGAATGGTGACCAGCTGCTGAAAATCTTTTTCTCCAAAAATTGCGGTGCGAGGCTTCACCAGGTGGAACAATTTGCTGACGATGGTGGTGACCCCCCGAAAGTGGGTGGGGCGAGAGCTTCCACATAAAGGCTGGGTGACCTTTTTCACCTCCACGTATGTCTGATAATGATCGGGGTACACGTCTTCAGCTTGTGGCATGAAAAGGACATCCACTCCCACATCTTCCAGGAGCTTCATATCCCGGGGTGTGTCACGGGGGTAAGTGTCCAGGTCTTCTCCCGGGCCAAACTGGGTGGGGTTCACAAAGATGCTGGCGACAACCAGGTCTGCCCTTGGCCGGATGAACTTCATGAGGGCCAAATGCCCCCGGTGAAGGTAGCCCATTGTGGGCACCAGGGCAATGTGCTTTCCCTGGCGGCGCCATGATTCGGCCTGCTGCTGCATCTCGTCAAGTTTTTCGATGATGCGCATCATCAACTCCCTTTTCTGTGTTTTTTTTAAATTGTGCGGGTGCTCAGAATCTTTCCAGGCCACAGGGGTCGGGAAGCTTTTCACGGCAAATCTCAAAACCCCTGTCCCGGCGGCAGCTTCAAGCACGACTTCCGTCTCGGTCTTTCTCCAAGATCCAAGCGAAGCCGATCCCCAAGCTGGGCTCTTTCCGTAACAAGGCGCATGGATTTTGTCAAGAATTTTATCGGATTGGGCCGTTTGGAATTGCCCGGCTATCCCCTGAACTTCCCTTGAAATTGTGTCTTGACTTTTACAAGCGAATGATGGCTGATTCAGACGGCTTTTTGACCTTTGCGAACAGTTGATGGCTTGAATCATGGGCCCCGTGCAGTCCATTTCCACTGAAGCAGGGGACACATGCAGGGTGGGGCCCCTCCCCTTGGGAAAAGTCAAAGGATTGCCCCCCTTATGAGAGGAATTGTGTTGATTTTTTTAGGAATGTTTAGTTTGCTGAAACCAGAAAACACTTGATAAAGGTTCAACTCCACAGTACCAGATCTCGGTGGCGGCACTGTCCTTACAATTCGGGTTTCGGCAAAGCCGAAAAGCGGACCCGGCGCAGGGAGAAAACCATGAGCGAGCTCCTTTGGAGACCCAGTGATGAGCGCATCAGGCAGACGAATATGCACCATTTCATGGAGTTCGTCAACGAGCGCCATGGCAGGAATTTTAAAGATTATGGGGACCTGTATCGCTGGTCCATAGAAGAGATTCCATCTTTTTGGGCTGCAATGTGGAATTATGGCGAAATCATCAGCAGCGAACCCTACGCCACTGTGGTGGATGACCCCTTCAGAATGCCGGGAACTCGGTGGTTTGAGGGTGCGAAGCTCAACTTTGCTGAAAACCTGCTCCGCTACCGGGACGATGGCATTGCTCTGAGCTTCAGGGGGGAGGGACTGGCAACGCGCCATGTCACTTACAAGGAATTGTATGATCAGGTTGCCCGGCTGGCCGTTTCCCTGCGCCATGCAGGCGTGGTTCCGGGGGACCGCGTGGCGGGATTCATGCCCAACATGATCCAGTCGGTGGTGGCCATGCTGGCGGCAACGAGCATGGGAGCCATATGGTCTTCCTGCTCTCCCGACTTTGGCATCAAGGGAGTTCTGGACCGCTTCGGACAGATCCAGCCCAAAGTCCTCTTCACTTCCGATGGTTACAGTTATAACGGAAAGAAACTGGATTCCCTGGAACGGATTGCCAGCGTGGTCCAAGAGATTCCGAGCATTGAACGCGTCATTGTTGTGCCCTTCATGGAAGCGGATCCAGACCCCGAAAAAGTGCCCCGCGGAGTTCTCTGGGAAGATTTTCTCCACAAGGAAGGCGGCCTGGAAATCGTTTTCGAGCAATTGCCTTCAGCTCACCCCGTCTACATCATGTATTCCTCGGGGACAACCGGTGTTCCCAAGTGCATCGTGCACGGAATCGCGGGCACTCTCATTCAGCACATCAAGGAACTCAAGCTTCACTCGGATCTCAAAAGGGAGGACACCATCTTTTACTTCACCACATGCGGGTGGATGATGTGGAACTGGCTCGTCAGTTCTCTGGCCCTGGGCGCTCGAGTGCTTCTCTATGACGGGTCTCCCTTCTATCCGGGCCCCGATGCCATGTGGAAAATGGCCGACGAAGAAAAAATCTCCATTTTCGGAACCAGTGCCAAATACCTGGCTGCCGTGGAGAAAGCGGGCGTCAGGCCGAGGGAAACCTCAAACCTGGAACCCCTCAAGGCGATCCTCTCCACCGGGTCTCCTCTCTCCATAGAAAGTTTCCAATACACCTATGGACACATCAAAGAAGATGTCTGCCTTTCATCCATTTCCGGAGGCACAGACATCATTTCCTGCTTTGCCCTGGGAAACCCCATGGGCCCCGTCCATGCGGGGGAACTGCAGAGCCGGGGTCTGGGTATGAAAGTGGAGGCCTACAACGAAAAGGGGGAGTCCGTGGTGGGGAAGAAAGGAGAACTCGTCTGCACCGCTTCCGCTCCTTCCATGCCCATTTCCTTCTGGAATGATCCCCACGGGCAGAAATACCGCAGCGCCTATTTCGAACTCCACCAGGGAGTCTGGAGTCATGGCGACTACATTGAGATCACGGCCCATGACGGTGTCATCATATACGGCCGCTCCGATGCCACTCTCAATCCTGGAGGAGTTCGAATCGGCACCGCCGAGATCTACCGGCAGGTTGAAAGCATTCCTGAAATCCTGGACAGCCTGGTCATCGGGCAGGATTGGGACAATGACGTGCGCGTCATTCTCTTCGTGAAGCTTCGGGATGGAGTGCAGCTCAGTGCGGATCTGGCCAAGACCATAAAGACCACCATTCGTGAAAACACGAGCCCCCGGCATGTGCCAGGCAAAATCATAGCGGTGGCTGATATTCCCTACACCATCAGCGGAAAGAAAGTTGAACTGGCCGTTCGAAAAGTCGTGCATGGGGAAGATGTGAAAAACAAGGATGCTCTGGCCAACCCGGAAGCCCTGGAATATTACAAAGGCATTGAAGAGTTGAGTTTCTGATGAAACAATGGAATTGAAGATGTTTTCAGGGCACTGTGAAAAAGTGACGCCCCTGTTCACAGCCCCCTTCTGTGGAATGTGGATTCATCATTTGCTCGTGCAGGTCGTTTCCCAAACTCACTGCGATTCGCAAAATTGGAGCTCTCGTTGAGCGTTGCACTCTTGCACTACTGGCTTGTGAAAATACGGGGAGGGGAAAAAGTGCTCCAAGAGCTATGCACCCTTTTCCCCCGTGCGGATATCTACACCCACGTTTATGATCCTGATGCCACTGAGGGGCTGTTCAAAAATCATGGGGTAAAACAGACTTTCATTGGAAGCCTGCCGGGATCCCAAAAACACTACCGTCACTACTTGCCTCTCATGCCCATTGCATCCCAAAGCTTGAACCTGAAAACTTATTCCCTCATTGTCAGCAATGAATCCGGTCCCATAAAAGGCGTGGTGAAGCCTGATCATGCCGTTCACATCTGCTACTGTTTCACACCCATGCGATATGTCTGGGACATGTATGATGACTACTATTCCTGGGCCAGTCTCCCTGCCAGGCTGGTCATGCCTTGTTTGAGGACGTATCTGAAAGCCTGTGACATCAAGTCCGCCCGTTCGGTGGATCATTTTGTGGCCATTTCCAGATTCGTTGCGGAGAGAATCAAACGCGCCTACGGCCGTGATTCGGTGGTGATCTATCCCCCCGTTGACACGGATTTTTTTGAAGCTGCCGCTGAGGAAGAAAAAGAGGACTACTATTTGTACTGCGGGCATTTGACCCGCTACAAGCGCCCCGACATTGCAGTGAAGGCATTCAACGGGAATGGCAGAAAGCTGTGGGTTGTGGGTTCGGGAGAGGATTACGGGGCGCTGAGAAAAATAGCGAGAGGCAACATCACATTCCTGGGGGGGGTGAGCCAGGACCAGCTGGGGAAGCTCTACGCCAGAGCCAAGGCGCTCATTTTTCCAGGCACGGAAGATTTTGGCATCGTTCCTCTGGAGGCTCAGGCAGCGGGGACCCCCGTCATCGCCTTCAAAGGGGGTGGGGCTCTGGAGACAGTGGTTCAAGGCGAAACGGGACTGTTTTTCTCTGAACAATCGGAAAACAGTCTGTGCCAAGCCATCGAGGAATTTGAGTCTTTGGAAAGCGGCTTCCAGAAAAGTGTCTTGCAGAAAAACGCTCGAAGATTTTCAGCGGTTCGTTTCAGGGAAACCTTTTCCAGCTTTGTGGCAGAGGTGGCTGGAAAGGAGCATTTCCACCAGGGAAATCATGTGCCATAAAAGTCCTCACAGAGATTGCCATTCAGACCCTCTCATGCTTTGTTGCTTTTCTGCCGGGTTGCCTCGAGCCCTCCATGTGGCGAGTCCTGTGCGGTCAACAATTCACCTTTGAGTTCATGGGCCATGGAAACGAGCTTTCGGGAAAAAGGCGCCTTCATGGTGAAAATACTGCACGGTCTCGATTGCCTGATCGTTGCGGTTTTGCTCATCGTCCTCGTATTTTTGTATGACGTGGAGTGGGATAACTACAACTACTACAAGTATCTCATGTTTGTCGCCGCCGTGTTGTCTTACTTCGTGTTTTATTCCTTTCAGCTCTATCGATCGTGGCGGGG
>SL_3KL_010_SEDDRAFT_10000868_pt1 | contig 26569 bp, 21 predicted proteins | sample SodLakKL_010_SED_2_FD_10381 | JGI IMG/M metagenome (IMG submission 10381) | reverse complement strand
CCATAAAAAACTAAGGATTTGGAAAACATCATTTTTGGCATCAGGCCTGTAATGGAAGCTATTGAAGAAGGGAAAGTTCCCGAAAAGATTTGGATTCAAAAAGGTTTAATAGGAAATACTTTTCAGCAGCTTTTCCAACTTATCCGGCAAAAGCAGATTCCTTTCCAGATGGTTCCAGCTGAAAAGCTCAACAAAATAACCCGTAAAAACCACCAGGGGGTTATTGCACAGGCCTCCTTGATTGAATACCAAAAGTTGGAAACACTTATCCCGGCTGCTTTTGAGAAAGGTGAGACACCTTTGTTTATTATTTTAGACCGTATAACAGATATCCGTAATTTTGGTGCCATTGCCCGCTCAGCGGAGTGTGCCGGGGCTCATGGTATCGTTGTAGGAGAAAAGGGCAGTGCCCCCATCAATGCCGATGCCCTGAAAACTTCAGCCGGCTCACTTTCCAGAATCCCTGTTTGTAGAGAACGGGACATCCTGGAAAGCATTGCCTTTTTAAAAGAGAGCGGCGTGCATGTAACCGCAATGGATGAGAAAGCCCCCAAAACCATCTACCAGGAGGCTTATCAAGGACCTGTGGCTCTGGTGATGGGCTCCGAAGACAAAGGCATATCCAAGGCATGTATTGCCATGGCTGACAGCACGGTGTCCATTCCCCAAAAAGGAAAAACGGCCTCCCTCAATGTGTCTGTTGCTACAGGAATTGCACTTTTCGAAATTATCAGACAAAGAGACTACCAGACATCCTGACAACCATTTTGGGGTGCTATAAATGTTGAAATAAAAATACCTGTTATGGAGGTTGGTATATTTATCCCTTGCTTTATTGACCAGATTTACCCCCAAACGGGCATGAATATGGTGAGAATACTGGAGCAATGCGGAGTAAACGTGCAGTACAACCCCAATCAAACCTGCTGTGGACAGATAGCTTTTAACGGAGGTTTTTGGGATGAGACAAAATGTGTTGCTGAAAAGTTTATCCATGACTTTAAAGACTATTCAATTGTAACAGGCCCATCGGCATCTTGTATAGGTATGATTAAAAATCATTACCCAGGCATGTTTGATAACTCAGCCCTGCACAACGAAAACAGGCAGCTCAGTCGTAAGATTTATGAATTTACAGATTTCCTTGTTAACTATTTAAACAAAGAAGATTTAGGTGCCAGCTTTCCTGTAACTGCTACCATACACGACTCTTGCTCTGCCCTCCGGGAGTATGGACTAACAGATGAACCCCGAAAGTTATTATCCCATGTAAAAGGCCTTGAAATCATAGAGATGGATCATACAGAGGATTGTTGCGGGTTTGGCGGCACTTTTTCGATAAAGCATGAAGCCATTGCCACATCCATGGCTGAGCAAAAGGTGAACAATGCCCTGAAAACAGGGGCTGAATATATCATCAGCACCGAAGCATCCTGCCTGATGCACTTACAGGGATACATATCCAGAAACAACCTACCACTAAAAACCATGCATATTGCTGATGTGCTGGTTCAAAAACAATAATATAAAACCATTAAACAATAAAAATGTTGCGATTATTATTACCCTTCAAATTTGTTTTAATCCTTACCATTTTCACGTTTGGATTAAAGTTCCAAACATTTGCACAAAGGGAAGTAGATGAGCGAGCTGTCATCAATTTTGATGAGGGGCTCGGCTTTTTTGATCCCGACTCTCTTTTTGGAGTGAATATCCGTTTCAGGATGCAAAACCGCCTGGGAGTAAACACGGTGAGTCATTCTGATTTTACTCCTGATCAAATTGAAGCTTCGGTAAGACGGCTAAGACTTCGATTTGATGGTTTTCTGGGCAGCAATGAAAATTTCACCTATTACCTGCAACTTTCTTTTTCTAGGGGAGACCAGGACTGGGACAACTCAGGTTTTCCAAACATAATCAGGGATGCGATGGTGTTTTACACATTCCATCCTGATTTTTATATGGGTTTTGGGCAAGGTAAGCTTCCGGGCAATCGACAACGCGTGGTTTCCAGTGGAGCATTGCAATTTACCGACCGCTCAGCGGTAAATGCCATTTTTAATATTGATCGGGATTTTGGAGCCATGGCCTATTTGCATAAAAAACCCGGAAATATTGAATACAAAGTCAAGGCTGCCATCAGTTCGGGAGTGGGCAGAAATATTACAACCACCGGTAAAGGGATAAGCTATACTGGAAGGGTGGAGTTTTTACCTCTGGGCGGTTTCAAAGATGACGGAGATTTTTTTGAAGGAGACCTGCTGCGCGAGCAAACCCCAAAATTATCCGTAGGAGCTGGTACATCATACAACCACCAAGCCGTAAGAACACTGGGCCAAAGGGGAGCTTTTTTGGACAACAGAGGCGTGGGTTCCTCTGATCGGCAAAATATTGTCTCTGGCTTTGTCGACCTTATAGCCAAGTACAATGGATGGGCTTTCTTTGCTGAATATGCCAGCAGAAACATTGATAATCAGAAAATATATGAGCTGTCTGAGCAATCCGTTTACTCTTATACCGGATGGGGGCTGAACAGCCAATTTAGCTATGTATTCCCCTCAAAATTTGAACTTGCAGCAAGGTATACCCATATTAGCCCTGATAATGCGATTAGCCAGCTGGAAAACCAAAGGGATATTTACACGGTTGGTCTTACGCAATACTTTTCCAACCACCTTAACAAGGTGCAGCTGAATATTTCTTACAATGATGCACCCGAACACCCCATGGGCACCAAAAGGTTTTGGAATTTTATGATACAGGTCGAAACCGGGATTTAAACCCCAAAAAAACGCAGAGAAAGTCCATCCTGATTATTGTCCCGGGTATGAAAGTCAATCAGCCCCTCCATAGGTGAAACCAGATATCTCCCTGTGGTGACTCCATATTTTGAGGCAACCCTTTGCAGTTGTGTGCTGAAGTTGTACCCTACCGATCCAATAAAGGAAAAGGGTATATCCTGAAAGCCGGTATATTGACAAACTTGCTCACGAAAGTATTCATCAAAGCAGTTTTCTACAATATCTTCAATAAAAGGATGGTCGATGTTTTTTTTCAGAAATACAGAAAACGAAGCCAGGAATCTGTTGGGGTTCGGCTTTTTGTATACATGAGTAAGGATATCTTCAGGAGACAACCCTGTTTTCTTTTCAAATTGTTCGCGTATCTCAACAGGTACCTTTTTCTTTAAATGCAGCTTAACATAAGTCTTACCCAAGTGAGCGCCACTGCCCTCATCTCCAAACATATACCCAAGAGAAAACAGGCTTTCAACAACTTGTTTCCCATCATACAGACAGGAGTTGGAACCAGTACCCAAAATACCTGCAATCCCTTTATCGTTTCCAAGCAGAGCTCTTGCAGCACCCATTAAGTCATGGTCTACCACGGTTTTGGCCTCAGGAAAAAGCTGCTTAAGCGCATTGTTTATAACTGCTTTCTTGCTGTCGGATGAACAACCAGCCCCGTAAAAGTATACCCTGCTAACCAGGGAAAGGTCAATCTGTTCGCTAAACTCTTCCCTTAAAACATCGTATACTTGTGCAGTATCCACAAAGTAAGGATTAAAACCAATGGTTTTGATATTTTGTGTTTCTCCACTCCCTTTCAGGAGCACCCAATCCGTTTTGGTACTTCCACTGTCTGCTATTAGTAACATTTACTTTTTCTTTAATTTTATTTTTGAACCAATTTATATAATTACAAAAAACACTTTGTTATTTGCCTGGCACAACATTATAGTTCCTGCGAAAACTCCCTGGCCAGAATCTCTTTCAGCTCAACTGGTTTGAGGTTTCTCCTGAGTTTTCCGCCACTAACCCAGGAAATACGGCCTGTTTGCTCACTTACCACAATAGCCAATGCATCAGACTGTTCGGTAACCCCCACAGCAGCCCTGTGGCGAAGCCCTAAATAAGCAGGGAAGTGGGTGCTTTCAGAAACAGGAAGCACACAACGAGCAGCTTTGATGCGGTTGTTTGTGATAATTACGGCCCCATCATGCAACGGGCTATTCTTATAAAATATACTTTCCAGTAACTGCCGAGATATTTGAGCTTCCAACAACTCTCCCGTTTCCAGAAAAAAGTCCAGGTTATTTTCTTTGGTCAACACAATCAAAGCTCCTGTTTTGGTGGCTGACATGGTTTCACAGGCATTGACAATATCGTTAATCCTCAGACCAGTGGGCTCATTCATCTGCCACAATTTGTTCCAAAACTTCCTGGATCGCTTGTTCAAAAAACTTCGGGTACCAATTATGAGCAAAAACTTCCTGATTTCAGGCTGAAAAACAACAATCAAGGCTAAAACCCCCACACTGATAAATTGTCCGAGAATTTCGGTAAGTAACTCCATTTCAAAGGCTCTTACCAACCACCAAAATATATATATGGAGATGATCCCCAGAAAAATATTCATGGCCCCGGTACCGCGGATAAGTTTATAGAGATAAAACAGCAAAATCGCCACAAGCAGGATATCAACAATATCCAGGAGGCGAAGCTGAATGAAAAGGAGGAACGGGGAAAATATCATGATACCTGTTCTTAATTTTATTATAAAACACCTAAATCAAATACAATGAATTGCGGGAATTTTATGGCAAAAGTAAAAGAAATTTTTTCAGGTTGTTGTCATAAATTGCTAATGGTGCCCGTTTTGGATTTATATGGTGGTTGGTTGTCCTGCAGTATCGAGCAACTTACGGGTAATTTTAATAGTTTCCACCGCCTGTTTCACATCATGAACCCTAAGGATACTGGCTCCCTTTTGCAGGGCAACGGTATTGAGCACAGTGGTACCATTGAGGGCCTCTGCTGGTGAAGTTTTCAGCACTTTATTAATCATCGACTTACGGGAAACACCCACCAAAAGGGGCTGTTCAAGTATTTTAAAATAGTCCAGCTGATTGAGTATGCGGTAGTTATCATCCAGGTTTTTGCCAAAACCAAACCCCGGGTCGATGACAATATCGTGTACCCCTCTCTGGCGAAGCTGATCCACTTTTTTGGAAAAGTAGTAGGCAATTTCTTTGACAGGATCGTCATAAACCGGGTTGTCCTGCATGGTTTCCGGCGTACCTTTCATATGCATAATAATATAAGGTACCTGGAGAGATGCAATGGTATCATACATTTTATCATCAATTTCCCCGGCCGATATATCGTTGATAATATGTGCCCCTTTTTCAATGGCTTCCTTGGCGATCCCGGCATTATAGGTATCAATCGATATGACCGCATGGGGGAAGTTTTCCAGCACAATGTCCAGTGCAGGCATCAAGCGGCGCCTCTCGGTCCTTTCATCGATGATGTGGGCTCCCGGACGTGTGGAGGCAGCTCCCATGTCTATTATGCTCGCTCCCTCTGACAGGAGCTGGTCAGCTTTTTTGATAACATCAAGCTTGGTTTGGTATTTTCCTCCATCATAAAATGAATCTGGACCAAGATTCATGATCCCCATGACGACGGGTGAAGATAAATTTATAATTTTGCCTTTGCAATTGAGTGTATTTTTTGATTGAAAAAATGTATCTTTCAACATTGGATTATCCGTTCAGTTCAACTTAATTCATTTATCATTTATTTGTTATTATCTCATGGTCTCCCAGGAAAAAACCTATCAGCAATTTGAAAACATCAAAGAGTTATGTCTTGATATTTTCAACCGCAAAATGCATGATTACGGAAGTGCCTGGCGTATTTTACGCAGCTCATCCATAACCGACCAAATCTATATCAAAGCCCAGCGTATCCGCTCTATACAAGACAAAGGTACACAAAAAATCAATGAAGGAATTAAGCCCGAGTTTATAGGTATTGTAAATTATTCGGTTATGGCCCTTATACAGCTTGAAATGGGACATGCCCAGGAGGCAGATTTGAGCCTGGAGCAGGCCAGCCAAAAGTATCAGTTTTATTATGACAAAGCCAGGGCTTTGATGCAGGACAAAAATCATGACTATGGCGAAGCCTGGCGGGAAATGCGAATAACAAGCCTGGCAGATATCATACTTATGAAACTCCTGCGGATTAAACAAATAGAAGATAACAAAGGGGAAACGAGTATTTCAGAAGGTATTGATGCAAATTATTACGACATTATCAATTATGCGATTTTTGCCCTCATAAAACTTGAGAGTAACCAGGAAACAAAATCCCAAACAAAACCGATGTAATCATTGCAAACCCAATAAAACCCCTGAGCTGTGGTTAAATTTTTATTCAAAAGAACACTCTACGGATTCCTGGTTCTCATAGGTGTCATCGTGGTTGTTTTTTTCCTGTTCAACGTTTTGCCCGGCGATCCGGCCCGAATGATGCTAGGCCAGAGAGCTGACATCTCAGCGGTAGAAACCATTCAAAAAGAACTTGGCCTGGATCGCCCCATGCATACCAGGTTTGCAAACTACATTAACGACCTATCCCCTGTTTCATTACACAACCACTCGGATAGTGAAAGCTTTTTCTATCTTGACCCGGAAAAATACAATTATACATCTGCAATCAACACATCCAGGCATAGCCTTGTGGTTAAAGCCCCTTACCTGGGGCGCTCGTATCAAACCAATCGTTCGGTTACCCATGTGCTTGCTGCTGCTTTTCCCAACACTCTTTTATTGGCATTTGTCTCAATAGCATTTGCCATGGTAGTGGGGATTATCCTGGGAATATTTGCTGCCATATACAACAAAACCCTTTTCAGCAAAGCCATTTTGGTGTTTTCTGTTTCGGGGATGTCGCTTCCTTCCTTTTTTGCGGCTATCATCATAGCCTGGCTTTTTGCTTTTGTGCTGGGCGATATTACCGGGCTTAACATGACAGGTAGTTTGTGGGAAGTAGACGATTTTGGCAGGGGTGAATACATTGAATGGAAAAACATTATTCTTCCGGCTCTTACCCTGGGCATCAGACCCCTGGCTATTGTATCCGAATTAACACGCAGTTCTCTTGTCAACGTACTTTCCCAGGACTATATCCGCACGGCCAAAGCCAAGGGGCTTTCTTTCTACAGGGTAATCACCCGTCACGCATTAAAAAACGCCATGAACCCCGTTATTACCGCCATTTCTGGCTGGTTTGCATCCCTTATGGCAGGTGCTGTTTTCGTGGAATATGTATTTGACTGGAAAGGATTGGGAGTGGTTATTGTAGATGGCCTCGAAACCTATGACTTCCCGCTTATTATGGGTGCGGTGCTACTCATTTCTGTTATGTTGGTTATCATCAACATCCTGGTGGATATCATTTATGGTTTTTTGGATCCCCGCATCAGGTTACAGTAATTTACTTCATCTCAATTTCAATGTTTTTACGTAGTTATTAGCCCCGGAGTTTTTGTATTTTTGCCAGTGATGAGTATCATAATCTCTGAATTGTTATGATTCGGGTAAAACGCCCGGTTTAAATGAAGATGATCATAACACCACAATGCGAGGGATGCACTGCTTTAAAAAAAACAAGCAATAAACAAGTTTAAACTACTTACATAACCCAATTTAAAATTTACAAGATGAGAAAGAAAATCGTAGCAGGCAACTGGAAAATGAATTTAACACTGGATGAAGGCGTGAAGCTTGCCTCCGAAGTGCGTGAATTTGTAAAAAACAATCCATTGGAGCAGTTACCGGGAAAACCCGGCGTAGTGATGTTTACACCGGCTATTCACCTTGATCGTGTAACACAAACCCTACATAACACCAAAGGGGTTCAGACAGGAGCCCAAAATTGCCATACACAGGAAAAAGGAGCATTTACCGGTGAAGTTTCTGTAGGAATGATTCGATCAGCGGGTGCTGGATATGTATTGGTAGGGCACTCAGAACGCAGAGCCCAATTCGATGAGACCAATGAAGTGTTGGCTGAGAAGGTGAATATTATTCTCAAACATAACCTCACGCCCATGTATTGCTGTGGAGAGGTGCTTGAGGAGCGCGATGAAGGCAAATTGTTTGATGTGATTAAAGAACAAATTGAAAAAGGGTTGTTTTGGCTGTCTAAAGAGGAGTTTACCAAAATTGTTATTGCTTACGAGCCCGTGTGGGCCATTGGCACAGGTGTAACAGCCAGCCCCGAGCAAGCCCAGGAAATGCATGCTTACATCAGACAACTTGTTGAGGAAAAGTATGACGCTGAAACAGCAGAAAACACCACAATCCTCTACGGGGGTAGTTGCAATGCCAAAAATGCGAAGGAACTTTTTGCCAACAAAGATGTGGATGGTGGCCTTATTGGCGGAGCATCTCTGAAAGCTGAAGACTTCTGTACCATTATCCAATCATATTAAGGAATTTATGAGTTCAACTGACTACATAGAGGTAACAGCCATTGTTCAACCACAGGAGCCATGGACAGACCTACTCATTGAAGAACTTGCTGAAATAGGTTTTGAAAGTTTTGAGGAAAACCCCCAAGGATTCAAAGCCTATATTGCACGCAGTGAATACGATGCTGACAAACTCACCAGTGTAAAACTGTGGGAAGACACCGCTGGTGAGTGTTCTTTTCACTTTAGCATTGAAGTAATCAGCAGCCGCAATTGGAATAAAGATTGGGAAAGTAACTTTAAACCTGTTGATGTGGATGGAAAGTGCTATATAAGAGCACCTTTTCATGAAGCCAAATCTGGCCATGATTATGAGCTTGTCATTGAGCCCAAAATGTCTTTTGGTACCGGTCATCATCACACCACTTACCTCATGGCCCAGTGGATGCTTGAAACAGACTTTAAATCAAAAAAAGTACTTGATATGGGTTGTGGAACAGGCATTTTGGCAATTTTGGCTGAAAAAATGGGCGCTTCTCAGGTAATTGCCATTGATAATTATGCTTTTGCCTATGAAAACACCCTGGAGAACATTGAAATCAATGCTGCTAAAAAAGTTGAGGCCTTACTGGGCGATGCCCAGCTGCTGGGGGAGGAAAAATATGACATCATCCTTGCCAATATTACCAAAAATGTGTTGAAAGAAGACATGGCTACTTACGTCAAAGCAATGAATAACAAGGGCCTGATTTTTATCAGTGGTTTTTTTGCTGTGGATATGCAAGAACTTACTGAGTTGGCAGAAAGCCTGGGTTTGGCAAAAATTGCACATAAACAGAAAGATGAATGGGCTGCCGTAAAATTTAGCCTGGAACAAGCCGGGTGAATAACACCTGTTTTTTTACAGGAAATATTCAAAATGGTAAAATTGCGTTATAAGAAAAGCGGTACTGCTTTAACATCCTAAAGATTGCTCAAAAGCAGTGTCCGCTTTATTAAAATACGGTCGTAAAAGTGGTAAGCTGCAAAAAAATAGTACAACTACCTGAACATTGACCCAAATAATAACCCAGCTTTTTAGGGTCAAATACTAAATATCTGAAATTCACAAACCTCCAAACTATGCGTACAATCAAAATACTTCTGTCCTGTTTGTTTATTTTGGGTAGCCTTGGGCTTCATGGGCAAAGGAACAACATTGAATTCAACCGGGATAATGACGAGGAGTTTATCAGTCAGTTGGAGTACATTATTGAAAGCGCTGACCGCAACCAAAGGCTTAAGGTAGAAGAAAAAATTGACAGCTTTGCCTCCTTGTGGATGAACGACAGCATCTTTGTGGATGAACGCAAAGGTTGGGTTATCCAAACACTCACAGAGATTCAGAGCCTTCGCCTGAGACCATACCCGGAACATATGCTTTACCTTGACAATGTGATGGAGGTTCTTTTTACCCGGGAGGCTGAGTCAAATTTTATCCACTGGCACAAAAGCTTTCAGCATCTTATGGATCTGAGGAACCAGCGCAGATTGCTACGCTACTGGGAAGCCAGCCTGAAACTGTTTCAGGAAAACATCATTTATTTTTCCAACACCGTTACCTGGCAACTGGAAAATGATCAGTTTAATCTGCTTTTCGAAGATGAGATCCCCAAAGTAACTTTCAGTGACAGTGATATTGTATGTTATGCCCAGGACGACAGCACCAGGGTAAAAAACACACGGGGCGAGGTCCATATGCTGGATGAAAAACTCTATGGTGAAGGAGGAGTGGTTAACTGGGAAAGAGTTTTACTTCATCCCGATACAGTTTTTGCCCAGCTAAGTAATTATACCATAAATCTTTCAGTTGCACGTTACCAGGCAGATTCGGTTTTATTTCACAACTATCATTTTTTCGATGCACCCATTAAAGGCAGACTCACTGAACGGGTCTTAGCAGAAATGACTCCCGAAAAAGCACGGTATCCCAGGTTTGAATCCTATCAGCGTGTGCACGAAATAAGAGATTTGTTCCCGGGTATTGATTACCAGGGAGGTTTTACCCTACAAGGGGGGCGGGTTATTGGTTCAGGTACTTCAGAAGGAGATGCCATACTGGATTTTTACAGGTCTGATTCCTTGTTTGTAACAGCCAGAGGAAGAAGTTTCAGTATTTTGCCTGATAGAATCGTTACACAACGCGCTGCTGTTAGCATGTATTTATCAGGCGACTCCATTTATCATCCCAACATCAACATGAGGTATCTCGATGCCCAACGCGAGTTTTCCTTGCTCAGGGATGAGAAGGGTTTTTCCAAAGCACCTTTTATGAATACTTTTCATAATATAGACATGTATTGTGAAGCCATATACTGGCCTATTGACGATGGCGATATTGATTTACGAATGATTCGCGGAATTAATGAATCGGGAGAAGCTGTTTTTGAGTCGCGTGATTTCTTTTCGCATGTGAGATACATACGCATGCAAGGTATGTCTGATTTACACCCCCTGATACGGCTGAGGAACTTTTCAAGGGAATACAACTCGCGAACCTTTCCCATCAATGAATATGCACGTTACATCAGGGCCAATCCTGCCAGTGTGTCAAACCAGCTACTCAGCTTTTCACAAAATGGTTTTCTGTCCTATAACGAAGATGAAACCGTTACCCTGGATGATAAGCTATTCCATTACATCGCATCCTATGCCGGAAGGGAAGATTTCGATGTAATACAAATCCAATCAGAAGCACCGGTGAACGGACAAATTAATATAAATAATTTTGATTTGCATTTTCATGGAGTGGAACGTATCCCTCTGAGTGATCAGAAGAACGTTGTCATTCATCCCACCAACAATGAGATCATCATGAAAAAAGACCGCAATATGTATTTTGCGGGAAGGGTAGAATCGGGGCTTTTCGATTTTTACGGCCAGGAGTTTTTCTTTGATTACGAACAGTTTAAAATCGAACTCAATGAAACCGACTCCATGAGTTTCAGTGTACGTTCTCATGAACCTGACAGCAGGGGTAACTACGATTTGGTGCGTGTAAAAACCGTTTTGGAGGGCATTAATGGAGAGCTGCTTGTGGATCACCCCAACAATAAATCCGGACAACTGCCCTACCCCCGCTACCCAATTTTTAACTCAAACAACGAATCATTTGTCTACTACGACAGGGATTTTGTTCAGGATGGGGTGTATGACCGCGATAATGTACACTTTAAGTTAATCCCTTTTTCCATTGACAGCCTTGATAATGCCACCACTGATAATATTGCTTTCGATGGAGTATTTATTTCCACAGGCATTTTTCCCGACTTTTATGATTACCTGACGGTTCAGCCTGATTATTCACTTGGTTTCAATACCGAAACCCCCGAAGAGGGATACACAGTATACGATGGCAAGGCTTTGTATAAGGGGCCTATCGATATGAGTTATGAGGGGTTACGTGCAGATGGGAAGCTGGAGTACCTGAGTGCAACAGCCATTACCAACACCATGATCATGTTTCCTGACTCAGCCCGTGCCAATGTAAACACCTTTACGTTGGAGGCCCAGGCGGCTCCTGTAGAATACCCGGATGTTAAGGCCAGGCAGGTGAATATGCTTTACCAGCCCCATCAAGAGAATATGGAGCTGACCTACTCCAACCAACCTTTTGAGATATTTGCGGGACAGACCCATCTGGAGGGGACCATAGCTCTTACCCCCGAGGGGCTTACGGGTGATGGTTCACTCGAACTCTTTAATAGCCAAATGATATCTGAGAACTTTGATTTTAAAAACAAAGATTTTACCACCAACAGTGTTCAGCTCAACATTCCTGATCCTGAAGGTGAAGAAAATCTGCTGGTGGCCGATGGATATGCATCTTATACCCATATCGAGGAGGGCAACTCTGAACTTTCAATCATTGATAAAAGCTCCATGCTTGATTTTGCAGGCAACCGCTTTCATGGTTATGGTTATGATATAGATTGGGATATGCGAGATGGAAGATTCTCCATGGAAAATGTATTGCAGGATGAGCTAGCACAGCTGGGGCCAATGAACCCTGAAGACTGGATTGACTATGACTTTGGTGGTCATGAACTAATATCATCCCATCCATCCCAGGACTCCCTCAAGTTTTATGCCGGCCAGCTTGATTATAATCTTTATGAAAATATCATTCATGCCAGCGATGTAAAACTTATTGAGGTAGCTGATGCGGCCATTTTCCCCGCCAATGGAGACGTTAAAATTCTTGAGCGCGCCGAATTTGAACCCCTGACCAATGCTGTGATACTTGCCAATACCACCGACAGGTTGCACAGATTTTATGATGCTGATATAAATATTTCCACACGCTGGAGCTATTCAGGGAGTGGTAATTATGATTATGCAGACTACACAGGTGATATTCAAACCATATTTTTCGAAACAATTGAAGTTGACCGGGCTTACCGAACTACAATCGCCAACACTGAAATCAGCCAGGAACAAGACTTCACTATCAGCCCTGAGTTTGCCTACCAGGGGGATATCCATTTAAAGGCGGAAAATCCCAACTTTCTCTACGATGGAGCCGCCAGGATTTTTGTAGACTGTCCGTATTACCAACCCAATTGGGTAAGGTTTGAGTCTGAGCTGAAAAAGGACAGTATCTTTATTCCTTTGGCTGAAGACCTAAGAAACAGCGCTTATGGCCGGATAGAAACTTCTATCATGCTGGCAGGCGACTCTGTACATGTTTATCCTGCAGTCCTGGATCGCCAAAAGCATTATTCGGATATTCCTATACTGGAAGCAGAAGGATACTTGACCTGGAACAGGGATTTGCGTCAATACCAGTTCAGCACAATGGAAAAGTTCCATGATACATCAGTCCCCGATAATATCATTACCATTAACCCCAACACATGTATCATGGGTGGATATGGAGATATCGTATTTTCTGAGGATCTGGGGCAATTTAAAAAAGTTGCCTATGGTGGTCTCACCTATGATTTGACCGATAATGAAATGGAATTTGATGTTGTTATGGGGGTTGATTTCTTCTTTTTGAACAACGCACTGGGTCTCATTGAGGATACCATCAGAACCTCTGAAAACACCAGCCCGGTCAATCTTAACCGGTTCAAATATGCTTCATTCCTTGAGAAAGCAACCGATAAAGAAAGGGCCGCTGAGTTGATGGCAGAATATCGTGCAGACACCAATTTCCGTCGTTTCCCAGGAGAGTTGAACCATACCTTCTTTTTTGCTGATCTGAAAATGAGATGGGATCAACAGGCACGAAGTTTCTATACGACAGAACCCCTGGGATTGGGTAATATGGAAAGGTTTCCCCTGAACCAATATATTGAAGGCTACCTGGAGATTAACAAACACCGTGGTGGCGATGTATTCAATATGATACTGGCACCTGATGGTATTACGGGTGATGGTATTGGCAGAAGGTGGTTTTTCTTTAATTACACCAACAACATTATGCAAACCATCTCAGACATCAATGATTATAACCAACTGATACGTGATGTACCAACCCGTAGAAGACGCATGGATGTAGATCGTGGTGAAGAACCTTTCACCTATATCATATCCTCTGAACGCAGACCTTTTGATTTTGTCAGACATATGAGAATTTTAAATTCGGAATAATCTAAAACACTTAAAAAATGAACTGGGAGTTGTATAAATTGGCAGCCCTTATAGCTGCGTATGTGTTGGGCTCTATCCCCACATCTGTTTGGTTTGGAAAGATTTTTTACAAAATTGATCTTCGGGATTACGGAAGTGGCAATGCTGGAGCTACCAATGCCTTAAGGGTTTTCGGCAATAAAGCCGGGGCACTGGTATTATTGCTGGATGCATTAAAGGGATTTGGGGCCATTTCTTTGAGTTATTTCTTTGTGGGGAGCTTTGCTTCTGAAAACTTTATGGTCATTTACCAGCTTATACTCGGCTCTATGGCGCTGATAGGTCACGTTTTCCCGCTGTTTGCCCATTTCAGAGGAGGAAAGGGCATCGCAACCCTGGTGGGCATTGCCGTGGCCATGTTTCCCCTGGCCGTACTCATTTGCCTGACAGTGTTTTTGGCTGTATTTCTGCCTACACGCTATGTTTCTTTGGGCTCCATGTCGGCTGCCATAGCCTTCCCTCTGGTGGTATTTTTTGTTTTGCAAAGCAATTTAACGGCGGAAATCATATTTGCCATTGCAGTAGCAGTGTTTGTACCCTTTACTCATATCAAAAACATCAAGCGATTGCTTAAAGGAGAGGAGAACAAACTTGTTTTCCGTAAAAAAGGCCTGGCAGATTCGATGAATAAAGCCTGATTTCCTTTTTTTATTTATTGCTGCACACGCAGATATTTCACCCTTCCATGTTGGAATGTAAGGCAAATATGTACTCTTTCACCTGTTACTTATTACCAAGCCACCCCTTTTTTCCATTGTTTTACACAAGAACAAAGGGAAAATAATACACTATAATCAATAAAATAACTACCTTTGGAGATACTTTACTCATAGAGACTAAGCATTGGTAGAAATATGTTCGACATGTAAGGTACACATCTTTCTGAAAAACAAACATTATGAGCAAAGAAAAAACAAAATTTAATCCGTCAAAGGATATCCTGGAAACAGGATTGTACGATCTTGTGGTACATAATGATGATGTCAACACGTTTGATTTTGTCATCGAAACTCTCATTGATGTATGTAAACATGCACCCGAACAGGCCGAACAATGCACGCTGATTATTCACCACAAAGGCAAATGCACCGTCAAAACCGGGGGGTATAACAAAATGAGGTCGATGTACAAGGAAATTCTGAACAGAAAAATTACAGCCACCATTGAGGCGAGGGAGTAAAACATTTGAAACCATGTCCCTGGTTATGAATAAAGAACAAAGGATCTCTATAGTAATAAAGACCAAGTAGATTTTTAAACAAAAGTAAAATGAGCTGGTTAGTTATAATAACGTTAATTGTTGTAGGCCTTATATTTTTATTGTTAGAAATCCTGGTAGTACCCGGAGCCACAGTAGTGGGTATTGTAGGAGCTGCCATGATGGGATTTGCTGTTTTTTCAGCGTATAACGATCATGGCTCCATCGCAGGAACCTACACCTTGGGGGGGACATTGATATTTACCATTGCTTCGCTGGCTTTGGCGCTGAAGAGCAATACCTGGAAACGAGCCATGTTGGGCTCGGAGCTTACCGGAAAGGTTAACACGATTGAAGAAACCAGTGTAAACCCCGGAGATGAGGGAATGTCAATAACAAGGCTGAATCCAATGGGCAAAGCACTTATAGAAGGAGAATATTATGAAGTAACCTCGAAGGATAACCTCATTAATGAAAATACCGAAATTATCGTGACAAAAGTAGACGGAAACAAAATCATTGTTAAATCAAAAACAGAATAAAACATGGAAGCAAACATTGGAATTATTATTGCCATTGCGGTGGTGAGTATCTTGGGATTGTGGATAATCTTTTACTTTATCCCCGTTGGCTTGTGGTTCTCGGCCCTGGTATCAGGTGTTCGCATAAGCCTATTGCAACTGGTGCTGATGCGCTGGAGAAAAATTCCGCCGGCAGTAATTGTCAACAACCTAATATCAGCCACCAAAGCGGGTCTTCACCTGAATCGCGATGATTTAGAGGCCCACTACCTGGCAGGGGGCCGGGTAAAAGCTGTGGTCAATGCATTAATCAGTGCTGACAAGGCCAATATCAACCTTGACTTTAAAACAGCCACCGCCATCGACCTTGCAGGGCGTGATGTTCTGGAAGCGGTGCAGATGTCGGTAAAACCCAAGGTTATCAACACCCCTCCGGTGGCCGCAGTAGCCAAAGACGGTATCCAGCTTATTGCCAAGGCAAGAGTAACTCTGAGGGCAAATATTAAACAGCTTGTGGGTGGTGCCGGTGAGGAAACCATCCTGGCACGTGTGGGCGAAGGAATTGTTACTTCCATTGGTTCTGCCAGCAACCACAAACAGGTACTCGAAAACCCCGACAGTATTTCCAAAGTTGTGCTTTCCAAAGGTCTGGANTCTGGTACAGCCTACGAAATCCTTTCCATTGATATTGCCGATATCGATGTGGGTAAAAACATCGGTGCTATGCTGCAAATCGACCAGGCCAACGCAGATAAGAATATTGCACAAGCAAAAGCCGAAGAAAGAAGAGCTATGGCCGTTGCTGCCGAGCAGGAAATGAAAGCCAAAGCGCAAGAAGCCCGCGCCAAGGTAATTGAAGCCGAAGCTGAAGTACCAAAGGCCATATCTGAATCGTTCCGTAGTGGAAATCTTGGAATCATGGATTACTACAGAATGGAAAACATTAAAGCCGACACCTCTATGAGAGACAATATTGTTAAACCTCAATCAGGTAGTCAGGGCAAAGATCAGTCAAATGATCAAACCAAAAAATAAGAGCGTATCCAACTGATAGCTGACAATAAACGCCCCCCGGAAACATTCTGCCGGGGGGCGTTTATTTTATTCTTGGTTTATAGATAGTTATCACAGGTTTTGTGAATGACATACCCATTTAAACTATGTTAAATCACTTATCAGGGTTCCAGGGTGGTTTTGTATTTAAACACTTTTTAGTGAAATCCATTTATCTTTGTGCCTGCCAAATGGTTCCACGACGATCTGTTCCTGTTCTTATAGTTCCATTTGACCCTTTAGAATCAAGTAGTAGATAAAAGTAGTTAGATAAGTAAATATTATTTCAAATTACATTTAAGCTTTGAACATTAATCTTATCATTGACTCCCCGTGGTGGTTTATCCTCCTTTGTCTGGCAGCCGGGCTGACAGCCAGCCTTATTCTCTATTTCAGAAACTCTGCCAACCACCAGCTAAACCTGTTGCAAAAACGAGTATTGGCAATAACACGTTTTTTGGTTGTTTCCATGATTAGCTTTTTGTTGTTGGCTCCTCTTTTGCAATTGATCGTAAACCGACAGCAAGAGCCCATTGTGCTCTTTTTCCAGGACAACAGCCAATCCCTTACGACAGGTATGGATCAGCAATACCTGGAAGACAGTTACAATTTGGAAATCAATGAGTTTATGGATGATTTATCAGCGGAGTACACAACAGGGTTATATGGTTTTGGGGAAGAGGTCAGATCCATAGATACGTTCAATTTTCAGGACAGATCAACCAATATGGCCGATATTTTCAGCGCATTGGACGTGTCTTACAGCAACCGTAACGTGGGAGCCGTCATTATAGCCGGGGACGGTATTTTTAACCGGGGGCAAAATCCCTTGTATGCACGATTCAGAGACGCCTTTCCTGTATATACCCTTGCCCTGGGAGACACCATACCGCAAAAAGACCTGATAATCAACAGGCTAAATCACAACCAAATTACCTATCTTAACAATGTTTTTCCGGTGGAAATCACTGTGGAAGCTCGGGAAGCTATGGGAGAAAGTAGCCGTTTGACCATCAGCGACGGAGAAAATATTGTTTTTGAAGAATCCTTGTCTTTCAACACCGACAGCTACTTTGAAACCTTTACTGCCCTGCTGGAAGCCGAAGAAGTAGGCATAAAACGATATACCGTTGAAATTGAGCCCATTGAAAATGAAATATCCATCGACAATAATACCCGGGAGTTTTTTATTGAAGTTATTGACAGCAGGCAACAGGTTTTGATACTTGCGGCATCCCCTCACCCCGATGTAGGAGCAATCAAATTTGCCATTGATGACAATGAAAATTATGAAGCAAAAGTATCTTTGGCAGAAGAGTTTGAAGGAAACCTGCAGTCGTACAATGTAATTATCTGGCACCAAATCCCTTCAAATGCTAACATCGCCAAACATTTACTCGAAGAGGCATCTTCACGCACCATCCCCCAACTTTTTATTTTAGGAGCAAAAAGTAATATCCGGACTTTCAACCAACTGCAAAACGGGATGCAAATTGATGTACGATCTGAGGGAACCAATGATGCCAGGGCTGAAACAAACCCCTCTTTCACCATGTTCAGTGTCAGTTCACATATTTCGGAACTGGCTCCCATGCTGCCACCCCTGCAGGCTCCTTTTGCCAACTATAACCTTTCGCCGGGTACACAAATATTTGCTTACCAGAATATAAGCAATATTGCCACAGACTATCCCCTTATTACATTTTCACAGATTGGTGAATTGAAAACAGGAATCATTGCCGGGGAAGGAATTTGGAGATGGAGGATACAGAATTTTGCCCGCAATGCCAATCACCAGGCATTTGATGAACTCATTTCCCGGTTCATACAGTTTCTTTCAGTGGTTGAAGACAAAAGTTTTTTCAGGGTTGATACCGAGAACTTCCTATACGAAAATGAGCCCGTGATAGTGGAAGCCGAGTTATACAACCAAAGCTATGAACTGGTAAATGACCCTGATGTATATCTCACTATCACCAATGAAGAGGGATTGGAATTTGATTACGTGTTTGGTCGCACCTCCAACGCCTACAGGGTGAATGCAGGTAGTTTTCCTGTAGGGGAATACCAGTTCAGGGCCGAAGCCAGATTAGGCGCCCAAGACTATGAAGCAGAAGGTGCCTTCAGCGTGGCTCCGCTGGATATTGAAGGAATCAATACAGTTGCAAACCATCAGTTAATGTATCAGTTAGCAGCCAACAACGATGGTAAAATGTTTTTTCCTGCACAATTGGATGATCTGCTCAACGAAATAAGAACCCGGGATGATATCCGCCCGGTAATGCACAGCCAAAAAGAATTTGAAGACCTGATCAACCTTCGTTGGATATTTCTAATCATTCTTGCCCTGCTTTCCATGGAGTGGTTCATCAGAAAGTATGCAGGAACCTATTAATTTGAGGAATAGCACTCAATATACAAACCAAGTTTGGAAAATAAATAATTAAACTACTTTTAAGAAATGGCACAAACACTTTTTTATATCATAATAGCCATCATCATCTTTGACTATCTGTTTGCACGGCTAACCGATTACCTGAATGTAAGTCGTTGGAGTAACAAGCTGCCCGACAACCTCAAAGGCATTTACGATGAAGAAAAGTACCGCACATCCCAGGACTACCATAAAGAAAATATGCGTGTTGGACTTCTGACGTCTACGCTAAGTTTTGTATTGATACTGGCCTTTTTATGGTTTGGAGGTTTTGCCTGGTTAGATAATTGGGTTCGTCAATACACTGAACACCCCATTGGAATGGCTTTGCTGTTTTTTGGCATCATCGGTCTGGCCAGTGATTTATTATCCACTCCCTTCGACATCTATGATACATTTGTGATTGAAGAAAAATATGGATTCAACCGTACTACTCCGAAAACCTATATTACCGACAAGCTAAAAGGCTGGATGCTGGCGATTATCCTGGGAGGGGGTTTGCTTTCGCTCTTCGTTTGGTTTTACAGTGTTGCCGGAAACTTATTCTGGCTGTATGCCTGGATTTTTATTACCGGCTTTTCGGTTTTCATGGCTATGTTTTACAGTACGCTGATTGTCCCACTATTCAACAAACAAACACCCCTTGAAGATGGAGAATTGCGTGATGCCATAGAAGAGTTTGCCCAAAAAGCAGGATTTAAGCTGGACAATATCTTTGTGATTGATGGGTCCAGACGCAGCACTAAAGCAAACGCCTATTTCAGCGGATTGGGCAAAAAGAAACGAATCGTACTTTTCGACACACTCATAAAAGAACACACCAGTGAGGAATTGGTAGCAGTGCTGGCACACGAAATAGGACACTATAAGAAGAAACACATCATCAAAGGGATGGGGCTTTCAATTATTCATACCGGAATTATGCTGTATCTGCTTGGGCTTTTTATAAATCACCCCGAGCTTTCCATGGCCCTGGGAGTGGAACAAAGCAGTTTTCACATCGGCATCATTGCCTTTGGCCTGCTCTATTCACCCATTAGTACACTTTTGGGCATTGCCGGAAACTGGATGTCCAGAAAACATGAGTACCAGGCCGATGCGTTTGCAGCCAATAAATATGCCCCTGAACCCCTGCAGAAAGCCCTTAAAAAATTATCTGTAAACAACCTGAGCAACCTGCAACCCCATCCCATGCATGTATTTGTAAATTATTCGCATCCACCCTTACTACAAAGACTTGATCACCTGGAACACTTTAAAGACCGATAATCATGCAGATGTTTTCACAAAAGTGAGGGCAAGTAATATTAGTTTCACAACTTATTTTATACATGTTCTCCTGTCTATACAAACTATAACCCGGCAAAACTTAAACTCATGCCCAAACCCCTGGCAGAAATACTTCGTCCCGATAACCTGGATAACTATCTGGGTCAAAAACATCTTGTGGGAGAAAAAGCCGTGTTGCGCAAAAGCATAGAAAGCGGTAACATCCCATCCATGATTCTCTGGGGACCACCGGGAGTGGGTAAGACCACGCTGGCTTTCTTGATATCCCGCCAGTTAAGCAAAGTTTTCTTTACACTCAGCGCCATTAATTCGGGTGTAAAAGATATCAGGAATGTAATTGAACAGGCAGGTAAGGCTGGCGGAGATGCCATATTGTTTATTGATGAAATCCACCGGTTCAGTAAGTCACAACAAGACTCGCTGCTCGGAGCTGTGGAGCGAGGAGTCATTACATTAATAGGTGCAACCACCGAGAATCCATCTTTTGAGGTTATCTCTCCCCTGCTTTCCCGATGCCAGGTTTATATACTTAAAGACCTGGAAAAGTCAGATTTGCTTGCTTTGCTTGACAAGGCAAAAGTACATCTGGAAGAGCACTCCGGTAAAAAGATTGACATCAAAGAAAATACAGCTTTGCTGCGCATCAGTGGTGGAGATGCCCGAAAACTACTCAATGCTTTTGAGCTGGTGGTAAACTCTGATAATTCAGAGCAGCCCAAAATAACGGATGAAATGGTGCTTGAAATCGTACAGCAAAATTTAGCCCTGTATGACAAGTCAGGGGAAATGCATTATGATATCATCTCAGCATTCATCAAATCCATCCGGGGAAGTGACCCCAATGCGGCTGTCTACTATCTGGCACGTATGCTGGAAGCCGGTGAGGATCCTCTTTTTATCGCACGACGGCTGATTATACTAGCCTCAGAAGATATTGGCAATGCTAACCCCAATGCCCTGTTGCTCGCTAATGAAGCCTTCCAGTCTGTAAAATTTATCGGGATGCCCGAAAGCCGGATCATTTTGAGCCAGATTGCTACTTATCTGGCCTGCTCAGTAAAAAGCAACGCAGCTTATCTGGCCATCGGTAAAGCTGAAAAGTTGGTTAAACAAACCGGGGACCTATCTGTGCCAGTACACCTGAGAAATGCTCCCACCAAGCTAATGAAAGAAATCGGGTATGGGCAGGCCTATAAGTATGCACACGACTTCCCTGGTAGCTTTGCTTTCCAGGAGTTTTTACCCGAAAAAGTTTCCGGAATAAAATTGTATGAACCGGGTAATAATCCAAGAGAAAAGGAACAAAAAAACACACTGAGAGCCCTCTGGAAGTCAAAGTACGGCTATTGATGACGATCTCAGCCTCCCTTCATAACCTTCTAACTCTATCACCGCCGTGCTGCAAACCAAGGTTTAATATTTTGTTATACTTCCCGGGCAGTATTTTAAACAAATTAATGCATTAGCTGTTTAAGCCTTGTAAATCACAAAAGAGGGTTTACAGGTTTATTACTATTTAATATGGTTTAATCTACAATAATTTAATTTAAACAAACGGCAAAATGAAAAAACTCACATCAATTACTTTAGTTATGGCAGGAGCATTATTATTGATAGTTTCCTGCGGAGGACCCAGCGAAAAGGCGGCAGAGATATCAGAACGTTTGGAACCTGGTGAAATGCCTGAAGATGCAACAGTTAAAACCATTGACTTGAATCGCAGCACAGTGGCCTGGGAAGGAACCAAAGTTACGGGAAAACATGATGGTACCATTGGAATAGAACATGGTGAGTTCTACTTGGTAGATGACCAGTTGGTTGGCGGCAATATTGTGATAGACATGACACAAATAGTAGTACTGGATATTGAAGATCCCGAAACCAATGCACAGTTGCAGGGTCACTTAGAATCAGATGACTTCTTTTCTGTTTCCACTTACCCACGAGCTACTTTTGAAATGGCACAACTGGTAAAAAACGAGCAGGCACAGGAGGGTGAACCCAATTATACTATCAGAGGAAACCTCACTATGAAAGACATCACCCACGGTATATCTTTCCCGGCACATGTGCAAGTAGATGATGAATTGCTCTCAGCCAAAGCAGACTTTGACCTGGACCGTACTCAATGGGATGTGCGTTTTGGAAGCGGCCGGTTTTTTGAAAACCTGGGAGATAACCTCATCCATGATAATTTCAATATTAAGCTGGATATAATTGCTGCTATGTAGCGGTAATAAAATATTCACTAAAAAAAAGCCGGAAGTAAATAGTTTCCGGCTTTTTTGTCTTCAGTTTATTCCATTTTCAGAAAATCAGTCTTTTTTCTTTTTACGCGGGGTGGTCCACTGATAGTTTTTCAGCCCCTCCTCCAACCTGATTTTCTTCTCTTCCTCACTCATATTATCATAGGCAGCCTTGGCTTCCATAAGCTTGCGCCTTTTTTCATCTTCAATGGCTTTTATTTCTGCCAGATACCTTTTCTCTATGCGGCTCGATAAAAAGTTGTTGGCTACCGAAGGGAAAAGCTCAAGAAGCAACTCCTCTTTTTCATTGGAAGCAAGTCTTACCCCACCAAATTCATCCAATTCAGGATTTTCCTGTTTTTTATAGTTTGCCGGATCATAGGGAATCTCCTCCCTTGAACCTGTAATTTTCTCGCGAAAATCGGGATCAATGGGGGTCGGTGTTTTACCGTAAAGCCCCTTTACCAAGTTTACAAACTGATTGGACTTGCTGGTATACATAGGTTTGCCGGCGTTCTCATCCTGTACGCAGTTGACCGCTTGTACTCCAACAATCTGGCTGGTGGGTGTTACAAGTGGAGGACAACCAGCAGCAAGCCTTACGCTGGGTATAATTTCCAGTACACGGGGCAGCAGATCCTCCAACTTTAATTGTTTGAGCTGTGCCAGCATATTTGTATACATTCCTCCGGGGACTTCGGCTAAACGAACATTTTCGTTGGGAGGTGGGAAATTAAAATAGCGCTCTATCGCCTGGGTGGTTTCCAACAATTCACGCTCTTTCTTTTCTTTGGCCAATTCTATAGCACGGTCAAAAAGTTCATCTATCTCTTTGGGTAAAGAATCCTTGGTTAGGTCAAAATCAATGGGGAAAATTTGATACGAATCAAAATCAGCCAACTCTTCCCTGATTTTTTTGAGCTCAGCATTAATGGGTGCAATCACATCAAGGTTAACGCCGGTATCAACTCCAAGTTTATTACAGAACAGCTGAATGATTTCAAAAGCTGGTGCAGCAGGTCCCCCGGCAAAATTCATGATAGAGGTATCTATAATATCTGCACCATTGATGATAGCAGTTAAAACTGATGCAAGTCCATATCCGGGTGTGGAATGTGTATGAAAATCAACGGGTATATTGATCTCTTCTTTCATTAATTTGATGATAATTCCCGATTTTACGGGAGGAATGAGCCCTGCCATATCCTTTATGGTAATCATATCAGCGCCCATTGATTCCAGTTCTTTGGCTTTATTGACAAAGTATTCGATGGTAAATATTTTCCGGGGTAGGGGCTTTCCTTTAAGAAAACCCAAGAACCTTTCTTTCTTGGAAAACCTCGGATCTACTGTATAGCAAACCGTACAATCTGCTATACCCCCATTTTCTTTCACATACTTAATAGTCGATTTGATGTTTGTTGCATCATTGAGTGCATCAAAAATGCGCATGATATCAATGCCTGACTCAACAGCATTGCGGTTAAAACCTTCTATCACCGAATCGGGATAGGGATTATAACCAAAAAGATTCCGGCCACGGGACAAAGCAGTGAGCTTTGATGCATCTCCAAGTCCTTCTTTAATTTTTTCAAGTCTTTCCCAGGGATCCTCGTTGAGATATCGCATCACTGAATCGGGAACAGCTCCACCCCATACTTCCATGGCGTAAAAGTTGGCATCCCGGAAAAGGGGTAAAACCCTGTCAATTTGCTCCTGGGTCATACGCGTAGCAAACAAGGACTGCTGGCCATCACGCAATGTCAGGTCTCGTATTTTTATCTGGCGGTTCATATGTTTTTTTTTTGTTGATTACTTCAAATATAGAAAATACCACAAAGGTAAAAAATATGCTTGATTGTTAATAAATTAACAAGTATTTAAAGGATGTAGAACTTCATACTTTGTATTATTCAAAAGCAAAGTGAAATAACTTGTGCCTGGATTACTTAAAAGGGGAATTCATCCTCATCATGGTCTCTTGGTCCATCCTCCTCCTCTATGGGAATGGCCTCTTGATGAACCACATTGCTTTCCACAAAAATGGCTTTGTAGGGCTCTGTAGGACAAGCAAACTCACACGCACCACAACCAATGCAGATATCTGGATTTACTTCCGGGAGCCACAGGCCGTTGTAAGGCACCATGTCCACTGCTTTGGAGGGACAGTGTTCTGAACAGGCACCACAATCGGTACCATCAACCGTAACAATACAGCTTTCATACAGAAACTTGGCTATCCCTATTTGTGCAGTATGCTTGGCGGGAAGGTCCAACTGCTGAATGGCGCCTGTTGGACAAACCTCGGTACATCTCACACAGTCATAGTTGCAAAAGCTTTTGTGATAATCCAGCTTGGGCTGCATAAACCCTTCTAACCCGTAATCAAAGAAGGAAGGTACAATCACATTAGTGGGGCAGGCACTTACACACAAATAACATGCAATGCATTTGCTGGTAAAATGGTCATAACTCATAGATCCCGGAGGAGTAACCGGGAGTTGTGTTCCCGATGGCACCATTCCAGGTTCACCGGCATGGGGCTGTGCATGAGCAAATTTCTTTAAAACAGGAACACTGAGCATCCCGCCTGCCACGGTAAGCAAAAAGTTTCTCCTGGGTGGGGAATCCATTGTCTCTTCCCTTCTGACAGGTACAGCACTCTTTTTCGTATAGACATTCTCATAATACAGTCCTTCATTGGAGCAGACCGTAAAACAGTTAAAGCAGCTCACGCATCTGCCATGATCTACCTGCTTACCAACACTATCTATACATTCGGCTTTACATACGTACTCGCACTTGCGACAGAGGGTACAGGCTTCATCTTTGAAAGTTATCTTGTACATTGAGCGATCGGCGACCAATCCCAAAATGGAACCCACCGGACACAGGGAGTTACAAAACAAGCGTCCGCGCCAAACACTCATAACACCGATAACAGAGAAAATACCCACCGAAACAGCCACCACATCATAAGGCAAAGATTGGGGCAGCATGGGTGAGATACTGTAAACTTCAAACTGTTGCAACAGATAAGCCAATCCGTTATTAATCCAGCTAAAAACAGGTTGTACAAGCGTAACACTGATTTTTCCGAAATTGGAATAGGGATCGAGCAAATTCAACAGAAATAAACTTCCAAATGCCCAAAATAAAATGACGGCAGCCAGAACAGAATAACGTAATATTAGCTTACGGTTGGGCGTATATACAAAACGTTTATGCTTACGACGCTTGAAACGCCTGGAAAGTGCACTGATAAAATCCTGGAATGTTCCCAGGGGGCATAAAGAAGAACAATATACCCTTCCAAAAAGAAATGTGAGCAACAAAACCAACAAAAATCCCAGGGTAGCAACAGAGAAGAAAACGGTCATGAATCGCAACACCGAAGGGAAAAACTGTAGATGTAACAAAACATTGGAAACCGAATCAATCCATTGGTTGTGAATATTCAGGAAGAAAAGCAGCAATATCATGAATATGAAAACCGAGACTGCAATCCTGAACTTTTTTAAATGTCGTAACTTCATCTGTATAGGGTTTGGTATTTGATTAACTTCATTGTTTTCAGCCGGCCAAGACCACTTAATTGGACATTGTATATTTCCTTATTATGTTCCTCACCCGGAATTCTGGAGCTTCCTATTGTTTGTGTTTACTCTATGCGATGGATGCCCCTGGCTTAAATTAACATTGGGATACGTGTAGTCAGGTTATCATCAGGAAAGTTCTGATTCTGAAAATCACTCTATTAATCTCTTAAAAAGGGGCATAATCAAAAATACGCACAGATCGAAACACTTACATGTATACCCTTTGAATATTTCTGCGTGAAAGGTCAAGACTGCCTATTTGCATTTCCTCTGCAATTCTCAGATAC
>SL_3KL_010_SEDDRAFT_10000867_pt1 | contig 26583 bp, 20 predicted proteins | sample SodLakKL_010_SED_2_FD_10381 | JGI IMG/M metagenome (IMG submission 10381) | reverse complement strand
ATCACGAATTGTTCCGATGGAACAAATGCATATGGATTCCACATTCCGGGGCCTACCCATGAGATGATCCTGACGGATCATGATGTGGATGAGAAGAATATTGAAACGGGATAAATTATGAAGCTGTCAGATACCATGTTCAATAACTACAAACTGACGACTCTCCGGAAACAGTATCACTNCTATTTATTAATCCCGGCAGGGATGACAGAATGCAGGCCCATGCTTTAGCGTGGGTTTACAGATGGCCAAGCCTACCGGCGGAGACCCGTCAGGGTCGGAACCACAGCACTTGTTCAGTGAATGAATAGCCTGGGAAATCCGTCTTATATCAACATACGAATCTGTGTATCGATCTCCACTACACGGCCTGCCTGGCACCCCTTCGGCACCGATTGTAGTCGTTTCATCCAATATAGCCTCGGGGTGTGTTTCGGCCGTCGCTGTCAACCACAAGCCACAGGTCTACAATCTGTCATCCCTTTCGTGAATTAATTAGAGCTTCGAACAAAATATGCATCATTTCTATCATTCACCTCTTCACCACCTCTCTGCGAACCCGGTAAGTTGAGAGGAGGACAGGGGGTGAGTCCGTTACTAATAGACCTTCAAATCCTGAGTTTGATAGTTACTTCTTACCCTGAATCCTTCAGTCAATCCGGTTTTGGATAAAGCAATCTGCCAGACCTGGTTCGTTCTTGACCGAAAACTGCCGGCACTCATTAACAGAAAATATTTCCACATTCTGTAGAATCGTTCCGAGTAATTATCTTTCAAATGGTGCCAATCCCGATTAAAATTCTGGAACCAGGCCATCAGGGTTTTATCATAGTCGGGCCCAAAATTGTGCCAGTCTTCCATCACCATTAATCCTTCAAAAGCTGAACCAAGCTGAGTGATTGATGGAAGCATGGAATTCGGAAAGATATATTTATTAATCCACGGATCTGTTTTCCGAACGGATATTGAACTGCCGATTGTATGTAACAGAAACAGTCCGTCATCCGACAGACAGTCATGTACTTTCTGCAAGTACTGTCTGTAATTTTTGCTGCCTACATGTTCCAGCATACCAAGTGATACAATATGGTCATAATTTTCAGATACTTCTCTGTAATCCTGAAAGCGTATTTCAACCGGCAAACCTCTGCAGTATTCATTTGCGAGTTCTGCCTGTTTTTGTGAAACTGTTATTCCCGTTACTTTAGCCCCATACATTTCAGCAGCATACCTTGCAAACCCACCCCAGCCACACCCAATATCAAGCACCTTCTGGCCTGTTTTTAATCCGATTTTCCTGCAAACAAGATCCATTTTTGCTATTTGTGCCTGGCTGAGATCTTCAGACTCCTGCCAGTATCCGCATGTATAAACCATCCGTTCATCAAGCATCGCCTGATAAAGGTCATTTCCGATATCATAATGTTGTTCACCGATTTGAAATGCTTTACTTCTGCTTTGCATGTTCGTGAATAGTGTTCGCAGATAGAGCAGAATATTTGCAGGAGTGTATGAAAATACATTGTACAGATCGGCTTTCAATATTCTGGTAAAAAAACTGTCAAGTTCATCGGCGTCCCACCAACCATCCATGTAGGCCTCTCCCAACCCTACAGAACCATGGATAATGATACGGTTGTATAACTGTTCATTGTGTACCTGAATATCCCAGGGGCTGTTGCCGTTGACTTGAATACCGGCAGAGTCGAGTAATTTTATGATCTTTTTTTTTGCAGCAACCATTCCTTCTCCTTGATTTTACCAACGGTTACAATTATAAATCTTCTCTCTTCATTCAAATATTACCAAACAACCCGCTTGAAAGCAATGATTTTAAAGAATTACAACTTTCCTATCGTTCGATATTTTAAAACCAAAAAAATATTTAGAACTTTATTGTTATAAAACCGGTGTCTGATTATCTATAAGTGATAGTGATATCACATTCACCTGCAACCCTGTTTGGTATCTGTGGCTTTTTTAACAATGAGCCAAAATTCATCTGCAGATTACAATTGAATTAGTTTATCTATATGAAGCGATTATTGATCACGCTACTGTTCTACAGTGCTGTAAATCTATATGCTCAGCAACATCCGGATCAACAGTTTATCCCCTTTTCCACGGATAGTACACATATTACTGTCTGGAATGGTGAATCCTATAATCCATTATTTATCAAAGGAATTAACCTTGGTGTAGCAGTTCCCGGTACTTTCCCCGGCCAGATGGCTGCAACTCGTGAAGATTATGCCCGATGGTTTGAATTCATCCGTGAAGCCGGGTTCAATACGATTCGCCTGTATACATTGCATTTTCCCCGGTTTTATGAAGAGTTGAGAAAGTTCAACCTGGAGAATCCAAACCACCCCTTATTGATTTTTCAGGGTGTATGGCTTGAAGAAAATATTCCCGGTTACGATGATAATTTATTTTCACTGACCGAGGATATTCCCGGTTACGATGATAATTTATTTTCACTGACCGATTTTTTTGATCAGGAGATTCGACATAATATTGATGCGATCCATGGGAATGCCAATATTTCCCAAATACCGGGAAAAGCATTCGGAAATTACACTGCAGATGTATCCCAATGGAATATCGGATACATCATCGGTAGAGAAGTACACCCTCATGAAATTACTACAACAAATCAGAATCATGCAGCAATAACAGATTTTGAAGGTGAATATTTTTCTATCCATGATACACAAGCTTCTGAAGCCTGGATAGCCGAGCGATTTGATCATCTTGTATCGTATGAAATGGAGAATTACGCTACACTAAGGCCGGTCAGTTTTTCGAGCTGGCCAACTCTTGATCCCATCACACATACTCATGTAACTCATGATATTGAAGATGCTGAGTCGATTGATCTGTCGACCCTTAATACTGTACACGATCAAGCTAAATTTTTTGTCAGCTATCATGCCTATCCATACTACCCTGATTACATCAGTAATGAACCGCGGTACACCATCTTTTCTGATCATCTCGGCCAAAATAGTTACCTGGGATATCTCACTTACCTGAAAGAACATTATCAGCACATACCACTAATCATTGCCGAAATCGGAGGCCCATCAAGCTGGGGATCAGCTCATTTTGCCCATAATGGCATTCATCACGGCGGTTATGATGAACGAACCCAGGGAGAGTACAACCTACGGCTTATGCGTAATATCGAAACAGCCGGGGCAGGGGGTGGTATTCAGTTTTCATGGCTTGATGAATGGTTTAAACGTACCTGGATAACAGATCCGATTGATTTTGATTCAGACAGGCGTGTTTTATGGCATAATGTTGCAGCTGCTGAGCAAAATTATGGTTTGATAGGTTTCAAAAAAGAATTTAATGAACCTCAGCACTGGGAAACCTTTTGTAATGGGTGTCCTGTGGAAAGCATTTCCGCGAGTGCTGATTTTTCTTACCTGAGGCTGACACTTAACACCGTTGAGCATCTTGCCATTGATGATACGATTTGGGTATCGCTTGATACATATGATTCAGATCTTGGTGAATCTGTACTTCCTGCTGGCCATACGGTTGAAAATCGTGCCGAATTTGCATTAATGATCACCAATAACAAAGCTGAATTGTATGTAACTCAGGCCTATGACCTCTTTGGTATCTGGCATGGCACTTCATCACCTCAACAACATTATCGGTCGACAATAACTGATGGTGCCCCATGGTACCTTGTACGCTGGAAAAATAATCATCCCGATAACGAAGTGCAGTTTATCGGCAGCCTCCGGGTGAACCGTTTAAATCTGCCAAAGAGCAGCCTTGACGGGGTCAGGTTATATGATGACCGGGTTGAAATCAGGCTTCCCTGGTCTTTAATCAATTTTACCGACCCAAGTGAGGCAAGAGTAATACATGATAACCGAAATACACCCGAAACCGAGACAAGGCTTTCGGATGGCATCAGTGTTGGAATATTTTATAATGATTTCGAAGCAGAAACCTCAGAGAGATTCTTATGGGATCCCTGGACAAATACAATGGATGCTGTCGAGTATAAAAAAGCATCATATGATGTTATAAAGGAGAATTTGATTGCACTTCCAGGCAATCCGATCGCAGTCACTGATTCTTACGAAGTATCGGCTGATCATGTCAATCATATACCAGCCGAAGAAGGAGTGCTCATCAATGATCTTTCCCTGGATGGCAGCCCGTTAACTGCCATACTCGATAGAACTCCACAATTTGGTATGGTAAACCTGGAACCGGATGGCAGCTTTACTTACATGCCTGAAACCGGCCGGACAGGAATAGATTCATTTACCTACAGAGTCAGAGCTGGGTATCATATCTCTGAACCCACAACAGTTGAACTGAATATTGGCGGTACTCCTGTTGGCTCCGGGTTTGTCAGCCTCTATCCCAACCCTTCATCAGGCGAGTTTACCATTAATTCTGCTGCAACAATTGACCATATTGAAATTTTTACGGTAATCGGACAGTTGCTCTACAGAAAAAGTATTAACAGCAGGGAAGCCAGAATATCACTTCATGGATACACTCCTGGTGTCTATTATGTACGTGTCCATTCCGGTGACGAATCACAAATTAAAAAAATGATGCTCATACGATAGCCATCCTCGGCTGCCACTTCCACAGTGGCTGTCGAATTTAAGGAGACTCGCTGGAATCGTTGAATTCGACATACGATTTTCTTAAATCCATAAAAACATTAAGGTGCAGGTTTTTACATTTCATTTAAAAAGTGTATTGTCCTATGTTTAAAACTGTATATTTGCTATCATATTTCTATTCGTTAAAGTATTTCAAATATCATGAGCACACAGCCAAACGAGCTTTCACCGCGACGTGCAAAAATTCTCCAAGTACTTGAAGAACATGGTGACTCCATGCAAATCCGGGAAATTGTAAAAAAAACCGGGCTTGACTATAACAATGCGAGAAGTGCTCTCTCCGAAATGACTACTATGGGTTTACTTGAAAGGGTTCACCGCGGAGTTTACGACCTCCCGGAACGGGTGGAAAAAAAAGAGATGGAATCCCCCGACCATCCGTTGCAGAAAATTCTCCTGAATCAGCAGATTCTGAAAGTGCTGCTCAATATAGTCATTACTAACAAAGCATTGATGGAAACGCTGTTACTTGGTCAACAGGAGATCATCAAAACAATAAAAAGTATCACTCCCGAAAGTAAGGAAGGTGAGGAAGCCATTAAGAACCTTGAGGATGTATTTGCCAAAAGGGTTGAATGGCATTTCGACATTGCAGCCGAGCAGGTAACCGAACAGTACACCAAACTGCCGGAAGAAGTATTTGATGTTTTGGTTGCACCGCTGACGAGAGACAAAGAAAATTCAGAGAAAAAACCCGCTTCTGCCAGAAAAGGACACTCAACCAGTCAAAAGTCACGGCCTGAGAAGTCTTAATGCCCCCTCGGCTGCCACTTTTTCAGAGGCTGTCGAGTTTAAGGACACTGGCCGGAATCGTTGAATTCGACAGACGAGTGATATGTATAGATTTGTACATCTGGGTGGAGTAACTCGTCAGTCGAAGGAGCGCCTTTCAGATTAATATTCCAATTCCAAAATCACGTCACCCACTTGTTATAAATTGGCATCTTATTTAATTATATGAATTTACACATTATCAATGTTCATAAAAGTGTGTTTACATGGTGCAAGGTATACATTTAAAATAACGTCACCCACTTGTTATACATATCTGTTTAATATATATTCGCAAAAAAAGGTGCCTAATTTATATGACACTCCCCGTTTCAACTTTATCAAAATGCGGAATCAAGGTAATTGTTTATTCAAATATACCCACGCCTTTCACCGATAACACAAAATACCATGAATCAAAACACTCAATCAAATCTGATACCTGATCCTTTCTTGACAGAATACGAAACAAAAAAACGTTTGCTGATGGGTTTCTCTGTCGTTACTGCAGGCATTCTGATTGCCGGTTTTTGGAATTTTCATCTTGTTGACGGTTTTGGCCGTGATTTTATCGCTGGCCGAACAATCGGTGACACAGGAGCACTTGCCGGAGCATTTGGCGAACTCGGAGGCGGATTCGGTTTCATTTTTGCAGCTATTGCAGGCCTTGCCGCTACATTTACGGCATGCAACTGTGTTGCTTTTGCCATGCTCCCCAGCCTGGCATGTTCAAACGATAAACAGGCGACACGTAAAACTGCAATCAGATCTATCACTGCATTTACTGTTCCTGTTATTATCGTCGGTGCCGCATATGGAATTTTTATTGGCTTCCTGGGACCTGAAGGTATAGCAGCTTTTAATGAGCGTCCGGTGCGATTAGCGCAGGCACAGGNCGTTTTCTCCATCATTGGAGTCGTCATGATATTCTGGGGATTGCTTGAACTTGGATTTCTGAAAACCTTCACCAAACGATTATCACCGATTACCATAGATTTTTTCAGTAACCCCACCACGAAAGCAGCCCTGCTTGGTGTACTCGTCGGCCTGTTTGCTGTCGGCAGGCCGTTTCCGGTTTTTCGTGAATTTTTGACCTTTGCTGCCACTGCAGAAAGCCCGACTTACGGAGCGGCTGTGATGATAATCCACGGCTTAGGCCAGATTGCCGTCCTGCTTGGACTCTTTTTCCTGCTGATCTGGTTTGCGGGAAACCGAATGTTGAAATGGGCATCCGAAAAACCGCACAAGCCCCGAATGCTTACCGCACTTGCACTCCTCGGAGGAGGATCCTATTTCATCTTTTACTGGGGAATTGCCTTTATCTATGATGTGGGAAGATGGGGTTTTAAACTCGGCTGGTATTGATACCAGGAATTGCCCCGCTGCCATTTTCTCTCCCTTGTCCCCCGGCTGCCACTTTTTCAGTGGCTGTCGAGTATAAGGACACTGGCCGGAATCGCTGAATTCGACAGACGAGGTTATGGGCAGGTTTGGAGATACGGACGGTGAGACTCGTCAGTCGATGCGCATGCCCCGTCTCCCGCCCTCGGTCAATCGTCTATCGATTAGTTGTTAGTTGCCATCCACCATCCGTTTCCTGTCCTCCGTCTCCTGTCCACAGTCCTCCGTCCATCAAGCTTATGCCAGTCGAACGGGGTGTGGCACGGCTTACTGATTGGCATCCAGCCAGCCCCGGATATAACCGACGTTTTGTGCAACATCCGGCACGTTTTCGTACCAATTGGATTCATATTCAATAGAAATATGTCCGCCGAAATTCTGACGACGCAGTTCTTCAAGAACGCCACTGACTTCACCGACACCGGTGCCGTAAATAACATCCACACCCTCTCTCTCAAACCGGTCAACATCTTTCAGGTGTAATGATATCACCCTGCCTTCCAAAATTTGGAGCGCTTCGACCGGAGAAATCCCTGACCGGATCCAGTGTCCGGTATCAGCGCAGGAACCCAGGCGTGGATCCCTGCCATCTACCAGTTCCAGCACATACTCAGGATCCCAGATTCGATAATCCGATTCACCCTCAGGCCTCGGGTGGTTATGTATTCCCATCATGATATCGAATTCCTGCACCAGGGGCTCGATAAAATCCATCTCTTCGTGTGTATTCGGGTTGGAAGTAATTGCCGGAACACCCAGTTTTTCTGCAAATTCAAAAACATCCCTTGCGGTTTCAGCATCAGGAAGTCCGACAACACCGAAATTCACAACTTTCAGTCCATGCTCATCCAGCTTTTCATGTACCTGCTGAATAATCTCATCTGATACTTCATGATTGAAAGGGACATCATTATCCGGACTCAGGGTTTGTCCCGGATAAAGCTCAATGACTTTTCCGCCTGCTGCAGCCGTTTTTTCAATCGCTTCGAAAACAGTAAACCTGTTAAAAGTATATGCCTGAGTTCCAACAGCAAATTCACCAACTTTAAATTCGGAAGGTATGTTCAGATCAGGGGATGAAGCAGTTGTCGTTTGTGTTTGTGCTGAATTGCACGATAAAACAAAAATCAGGGTCAGGATTGCAAACAGATGACTGAATAACTGAAAACGCACTTTTCTGTTCTTTTTCATAACTAAGGAAATTTAAATTGAGAGATGAATTACGGTCAATATAGAATTCACAGTTTGGTTTTCAAAAGATGTAACATGAATGTGAGAAGGGTATTTTTGTATACAAATTTCCAATTAACCGATTCTAATGTTAACAAATGGTTAAGGTTTTTTTAAATGTTTAACTATGACCACTACAAATCGTATATTGTTGAGCTGTTAGGGTAATTCATCTGAGTAAAATAAATTTCATCTGTTTTCGACTGATTTTTTGAACGGGTTTAGCAATCCATGACCTACTCACTCTTCGATTTTTTACAACTGGTGGGTTCACTTGGAATTTTCATCTACGGGATGAAAGTTTTTAGTGATGGCCTCCAGAAAGTAGCTGGCGGACGTCTTCGTTCAATATTAAAAGGGATGACCACAACCCGCCTGAAAGGTATTCTGACCGGGTTTGGTGCCACTACTATCACTCAATCCTCCACAACGACAACCGTAATGGTTGTAAGTTTTGTCAATGCCGGACTCATCACATTTATTGAGTCGACAGGGGTGATTATGGGAGCCAATATCGGTACCACCGTAACTGCCTGGATGGTTTCCATTTTTGGTTTCAATATGCAGATTACCCCGATTGCTGTCAGCCTCATCGGTATCTTTTTTCCTTTTATGTTCTTTGGCAGGGAGAAAATGAGAAACCTTGCTGAAGCCATGATCGGCTTTGGTATTCTTTTTATCGGCCTTGAGTTCATTAAGAATGCTGTCCCAAATATTCAGGAGAACCCGGAGATGTTTCTATTCCTGGATTCATTTACCGGGTTCGGTTTCGGTTCTATACTGATTTTTGTACTTGCCGGCACCATTCTTACACTCCTTACCCAATCTTCTTCTGCTGCAACAGCAATTACGCTGGTTATGCTTTTTCAGGGCTGGATCGATTTCCCCATAGCTGCAGCAATGATTCTTGGAGAAAATATCGGGACAACGATTACAGCCAACATCGCTGCACTGATTGGTAATGTTCATGCGAAACGGGCAGCACGTTTTCACTTAGTTTTCAATCTCTTTGGCGTCACATGGATGCTCATTGTATTACATCCTTTCCTTGTGGGAATTGACAGCATCATGCATTTTTTCACGCCTGAATCCGGTTCCGTATTTCAACTTGATGATACTAACAGAGCATATGCAACTCTGGCTCTTTCCTTGTTCCATACGACATTTAATGTCATAAATGTCATTCTGTTATTCGCTTTCGTACCGAGAATCATCAAATTTGTGGAACGGATTCAGACTGATAAAAAGGACCAGGACAAACAGTTCAGGCTGAAATATATCTCTGCCGGATTGATGTCATCTGCTGAACTTTCCATCACTCAGGCTCACAAAGAAATTGAATTGATGGCCAAGTTGATTGAAAAAATGCATTTCAGCTTTACCGGGCTATTCTACAAGAAGCAGAAAAAACATGAAAAGTTTTTGGAAAAAATCAAGAAAAGAGAGCAGATCACCGATAATATTGAGTTGGAAATCGGTGAGTATCTGACCAGGATTTCAAGCTTTAACCTAACCGAAAATGCTACACGCAGAATCCGGTCGATGCATAATATGATCAATGATCTTGAGAGAGTAGGTGATATCTACTTTCAGATGTCCAAAACTTTTGAACAGATGCAAAGTGAGAATATCGAGCTTCCCAAAGACGCCATGGATGAGATTGGCGAATATCTTGATCTTATTCACAACGCTATCAAACTTGTTCGGCATAACCTGGACAGAAGCAATGGTGATATAAACCTTGACCAGGCGATCGAGATTGAGACACAGATCAACCAGAAGAGGGATGAGCTGAAAAGTTTACATTACAAGCGGCTTGAAAAGAAAACATATCCAGCCAAAGCAGGCGTGATTTACCTCGACTACCTGGTAAGACTTGAAAAAATCGGAGACCACCTCTTTAATGTGAATGAAGCTATCGCCGGAAGAAAGGTTAAATCTGCCTACGAAGAAGTAATCGGACGCTGACAAATTATCTGTGGCACTTATCAAACCGTATTTCATTTCTTACGTCTAAAGAAGTGAACATTCCAAAATACCACCTATTCCATTGGAGATTTATATGAAAAAAGCATTTTCAGTTACTTTTATCCTCTTTTTCGTTTTTGCATTACAGGGATATGCTCAGCAGTTAAGTGGCCAGCACCATGGATTGCCCGGAGTAAACCAGATTATATTACAGTATGGCGAACAATTGAATTTGACAGATGAACAAAAATCTGAATTGCTCGCAATACAGAAAGATCGCAGACAAAACTTACAGCATACCCGGTTGAGAAACCAACGAACTGATCGCCCGGGAATGCGAAGCCAGCGGGGTATAGTTCGAGACCGCAATGAGCGGGATGAACAACCATCACAAAGGAGATCAGTTTACACAGAGCAGGTTTACGAAGTGCTGACAGATCAACAGGGCCAAACATTACGAAATTTATTAATCGAACAGGTGCACAATATCCGAGTTGCAAAATATGCAGCACCAGGAAAAGGTGACCCATGCCGGAATTGAAGGTGAAAAAGCCGAACGGGTACTTGAAATACTCGACAGGCAAAGTCTGGCTTCTGCTGATCTTGCAATATACAGAATTGAGAACCCGGGAGAATCTGTCCGGGGAAAATTACAGGAAATTGCAGAATTGAGACGTGATGGACTCAATGAAATGAAAGAGTTTCTCACTGTCACTGAATTCGAAAATCTGCAACCATTAGCCTCGTTCAGATCTCATAACAGACAATTACCAGCCAGACGTTTCATGTTAGGATCACGGAGAAGTTAAGGGTCAGAAGTTGTCCTCCGAACCCGGATTGGCTTGCAATGATCAGTAATCCGGGTAAATTAGAAACAACTTCAATAAACATGAACGATAAACTGGAATGGCCGGATACAGCATCGAGGAATTTGAACGAGAGATTAAGGAGATCTATCCGCGTCTCAATCGTGCTATGACGGCCTATTTAGCCGGAAGCGGGGTTGATCCGGAGGATATCATACAGGAAGCTTTTTTAAAAGCATTTAGAAATCTTGACAAATTTAAAGGAGGTTCAGGCCTCTATACCTGGATTTATTCCATAGCCAGAAATCTATGTATCGATGAGTTCAGAAAACGGAAGCATCAACAAAACAGAAGCCAGATACCGGTTGAAGATTTTGAACTTGCTTCTGACATATTTACATCCGAAACGGTAAAAGAGGAAGTAATACTGCTTCGAAAAGCAATCTCTGAGCTACCTGAAAATTTACGGGAAATCCTTGTTATGCAGGCAATCGATGAAATGAGTTATGCGGATATCTCCCGGATAACAGGAATTAACGAACAAACTTTAAAGAACAGGACTTTCAGAGCCCGAAAACAACTGGCAGAAATATTAAAAAAGATGGGAATAAGCCATAATTAATGATTCAATGAAAAAAGATAACACATACGGCACAAACCGGGATGTACTTCAACAGAAGATCATCGATGCTTGTGATGGCAAACTGACTCAGAATGAAGAGACAACACTCCTTTCTGAGCTGGAGCAGTACCCCGATCTTTATCAGGATTACCTGGAACTGAGACAGTTACCGGATTTAAAATCCGCATACCCGGCTCCTGAATCGGCCTATCGTAATGATTTTCATATGAAACGAATTCATGATTTGATAAGTAAAGAGAAGATAAACCAGTTGATTTCTTTTGATGATGTTATCGTTACATGGTTCAAAAGATATGCCATTGCGGCTATACTTTTAATTCTCGGTACGATTTCTCTGGTTCAAATCAATCCTGAGTTCCTCAGCAACGATGCAGATTCCATAGTTTCCGAACTGGTTTATTCCTATGAAGAAAGTATTGCCGAATCGTATGTACTTTATCTTGAAGATTTGATGGAAAATGATGATTAACAATTGAGCTAAATGATGAATACCAAATTTAAAGCGGTACTCGCATTCCTGGTTATATTTATTGCCGGATTTGCAACAGGGTTCCTCTTAACGAACAGTACTACTTTTACCGGTGATGAACAGCGAGTGGAACGAACAGAACAATCTGGTACCGACGAACATTTAAACCGGGAAGACAGGGATGAACGACAGGTATCCCGAGCCAGAAACAGATTGATAAATATGCTTGACCTGAGTGAAAACCAGGAGGAACCTTTCTTTGAGCTTTTCAGCCAATACCGGTCAAACCTGCGTTCTGATATCAGAGAGATGAGAGAGCGTGAAAATGAACTGCTTAAAGAGCATTACCAGACATTTAAAAATGAATTATCAGATGTCCTGAACTCCGAACAGTTGAATAAACTTGACAGGCAATTACATCCTGATTCTGTCAGGCACTACCGATCAAGGGGGCACNGCTCCCCTGACAGAAGCCCTAATTAACCCAAAAAAGTGCTCTTCCAATGACAATTTTGGNATTGAATAAACGACTTCAAAACTAAATGTTACTTGCCAAGCACAAGCTGTGCCTGGGCAGGATTTTCAGAGGCATTGGCTAACTGAATTCTCAGGTAATCATCCCTGAACTGTTCTCTGTCAATAGCCAGTGAAATCTGCTGAATCCCTTCACTGAGATGTATAGTATAGCTGTTACCTTGTGGTGAAATCGATTCATTTCCAGCCATCAGATCAATACCATTTGTTGAATTCAATTCCAGTTCGATATTGCCGGAACTTGAGATCTCCACTTCAAAACGTAAAAAACTCAACTGATCACCCGATTCTGATTCGATCACCGGAATTTCATCCATCGGTAAGTCACCGGAAACAAGACTGTACATATACCTCCACCGTAACTGGCTGTCATCCGATGCAACGTCTTCACGCCCGCTTTCATTCAGCATTTCAATAACCTGGTTAGTACTTCCCAGCATTCTCCATCTTCTGACGAGACTGGCATCAGGAACCCTGAATTCACCGGGTTCACCCAGTTGTGAAAGAAATCCTATGAGATCAACAAATTCTTCCCGTTCAAGTTGCGCTGTCAGTCCGGGCGGCATGAGTGATCCCGGAACTACATCAACTTCGGCAACATTGTTGATAGGTATCGAAACTTCATTATCACCGGCATCTCGCATTACTACCTCAGATGATGTCTCCCGTATCAGTGTACCCATGACCATGCTGCCGTCCGTCCGTTCAACTCTTGTCAATTCATAACCCTCCTTGATCGTCCGGTTAGGATTGATCATTGCATGGATAATATTATCCATAGGTGCACTCCGGCCAAGGCTGCTGAGATCCGGGCCAACAAGGCCTCCGGCCCCACCGATGGCATGACAGTTCATGCACATCAGTTCATTCATCCTGTAAATTTTCTCGCCTCTTGCAGGATCTGCCGTAGTTCTGATTTCTCTTTCAAGGTTATTAATTTGCTGAGCGGTTAAATCCTGTGGCATTCGTTCCGGTGGAAGAGCACCACCTGATGCTTCAAACGCTTCAGCAAGATTTGCCGTATTCTGATCACCCTGTCTGTACCACGGAATCTGTTGCTGCATCGCACGCCTTCCGGCTCTTGCAACATCTTCCGGAATACCGTATTCCGAAATTTTCTCTGCAATAAGCCGGGTTCCTTCTTCTCTCTGGAAGAAAGGAGCATAGAGCTCAACCGGATCGAGTTCATCTTCCCAGTTTTGTAAAATATCGATGGCAAGTTCTGCAGCCAGTTCAATATCGAAGGAAGCAGTTTGTACAACTGAAAGTACCCTTAACCGAAAAATATCACTGTTTGCAGCAATATCTCTCAGAATTTGTCTGCTTTCTGCATCTTCCATCTCTGCCAGTGCTTCGAGTGCTACCCGTTGTTTATCTCCAGATTCAAGATTCGCCAGATCAATTAATCCCTCCCTGTACTCAGTAAGCTGCCAGTTACCAGTCAGGCGAATTGCACTCAATGAAACCTGATTATCTTCTGAGCTTACAAATTCAAATATTCTGTTATTATCGTAATCAGGTTTTAAATTTTGTCTGGCGGAAGCTTCTTCAAGTGCAGTCAGATAAGCTGAAGCACCCTCAGGATGAATCATGTTATCATTCAGCACCATCTGGTAGATCCTGTTAAGTTCTTCAGTGGTACCCCATCGGGCAACTGATTGCAATACATCATTCTGATACTCTTCAGGTACATCACCCTGAATGTACATATCAACTAACAACTTGACAGCTTCACTGTTTCCTACCGATTTCAATGCATAGGCCCGTTGCCTCGAATTACTTAGAAAGCCTGAATCTGATTGAATCCTCTCCAGCCAATAAGGTTCGAGCTCCCGGACGGTCTGCCACAAGGCGTAGTCGAGATATTGATCCATGGAATCATCTAAAACTGACAGAGCAGTTTCAGCAGCTTCTGCATTTGACTGTTTTCTTAAAGCTATCACGGCTTCCCGTCGTACCATCGGATGCGAATCACGCACGACATTATTCAGGATGTCAAGTGAATTTTCAACACGGTCGTACCAATAGTAGAGTACCCTTGCAGCCGCAGCCCGTGCATTGTGGTTTTCAGCAGACAGCAGCTTATTCAGCAAGTCTTCTTCTACGACATCATGAGCTTGAAAAACCCATAATGCTTCCAGGAGATGGTGCTCATGATTTTCATTGGATGAATCAAGATTTCGCCACCAGGAACCGAGTCCCCGGATAACATCATCCCGGCTGCGCTCTTTCAATACTTGCCTTGCCTGGCTGCGTGTCCACTGTTCCGGCAAAGTCAATGCTTCGAAAAGCTCATCAAGATCTGCATCAACCAGGTTTGGCACTTCGACAAGCGGCTGGTCTTTGACTGATAACCTCCAGATCCGGCCTCTTTCAAGATCTCTGCGTTCATCACGAAAATCAACTTCACCATGCTGAATAATTGGATTATACCAGTCAGCAATATAGATGGCTCCATCCGGCCCTACAGTTATATCTACAGGCCGAAATGCAACATGATTCGACCACAGAATATCTTCAGCCTGCTCGGAAGTAAACCCGCTTCCCTGCTCATCAAGCACAAACCGATTGATTCTGTTTGCCCTGTAATCATTTGTTATCAGGCTGCCTTCCCATGATTCCGGAAGATGGCGCCCGGATACCACATCCAGGCCGGAATGTTTTGGCTGGCCAGGGTTCAGTCCGCGAATGATGCGTTCTGCTCCCGGTGTTGCAAGAAACTGAACACCCGGGAATCCGAAGTTAATCCCTTCACCGCCAGCTCCATCGGTCAGAAATGAGTGCCCCCATTTGTTGAACTGTAACCCCCAGGGATTTACCAGGCCACGCGCATATACGTCCAGTTCAAGTGTTTCCGGCCGTAGCTGCCAAACACCTCCTCCTTCCAGGCGCCGGATACCATGAGGTGTTTCCACATGGCTGAAGATGTAGATCGATTGATTAAAGTAAAGCATTCCGTCAGGGCCCCATCGGAATGTATGGATCAGATGATGGGAATCTGCCGTACCAAAACCGCTTAAAACCACTTCCCTGTGATCGGCTTGACCGTCGCCCGTTGTATCTTTCAGGAAAAGAATTTCCGTGGAATTTGCAACATAAACACCTCCATCACCTGGTAAAATACCCGTGGGAATTGTCAGTCCTTCTGCGAATACGGTGGATCGGTCAGCGACACCATCACCGTTGGTATCTTCCAGTATAAAAATTTTATCATTTGGCTGTTCGCCCGGTGTTGGCTGCGGGTAGGCCGTACTTCCTACAACCCATAACCGGCCTTCAGCATCCCAGTTCATCTGTATAGGCTTCTGGACCATGGGTTCCGATGCAAAAAGGTTAATTTCAAACCCTTCCGGTACATGCATCATCTCTTGCTGAATCATTGGGTCAGGATCCGGAATTGCCCTCAAATCATCCTGGCCATACAAACTGGAAGATGAGAGAATCAAAAGCATGAAAACTGACAAAAGAGTAGTTCTTAACACCATTTCATTAACTGATTTAATCTCATTCATAAGATTGACTTTAGTAATCATCACGCGTTTCAACTCAATTCCTGGTACTTATAAAAAGTTTTATCTGGTTTTTTACTCTTCCACTTCTAAAAGGGTTAACCGGAAAATCTGTTCCTGAGGCATACGAATTTGATTGATCTCCCGCTCAATCTGCCGGGTTAAATTTGCATATTCATATAATTCGTCAACATTTTGGCCTTGTTCATGTGACCGGAATCCCAAAATGTATGTTCGGTTTTGCGGACGATAGCTATTAAAATACATCTCATTTTTTTCAAGAATCAGATTTCTAACCTCCCGGGCCCGTAATATGGATGCGTATCGTATTATTGCAACACCTGAACTCCATCCGGCGGAGGTCGCTCCAAAGGTATCCATACCATTGACAGAGACAGAAAAAACTCCTGTTGGAAGGCCGTTTATCCTCATCATCTGGTTAAACGAAGGATTTCCAACAGAACCGGACGGGACAGGAAGCGGCAGCAAATGATCCCTCGTTCTGATTTCAAGATCTCTTACATCCCCGGATATAGATAAGACTTCAAGCCCTACAGCTTCAGTAACATCATGCCTGTTCATATCAAGCGTCAATGACCATCTCCGGGGTGGAAGCCCCAGTTGTTCTTCCAGGATGTTAGCCAGGTGATAATACCCGGTTTCATTCAGATGGATTCCATTAGTGGTAAACCGGGTTGGTGTTCTCATCCTTGAGAATGGGTGATAGAGATCGAGGAACCTCAGGTTTTTTTCCCTGGCTACTTCAGAAATGACATTTGCATACTGCCTGATATAATTGTTCTGCCTGTTTACACGCTCTGCCGGAATTGTCACCGGAAACTGGGGAATTGGCGATAAGAGAACAGGTTTAGCATCGAGAGACTCGATGTATTCAATCAACTGAATTAAACCTTCTCTGAAACCGGACAGGCCCTCTTCACCATCAAATGCTTCAATGGCTCCATAGGCCAGGAAAACAACCGTAGGTTCAGCATCTGCTATCTGCTGAAGCAAAAGATCATATGCACTCGGTGGTGATGTGTAGTGGCTTCTTGCTTCACCAAATACGGTATCACCCGACCAACCGAGATTCCGGAAAGTTATATTTCTGTCCGGCCAGCGCGTTGAAAGTGAAAATTCGATATATCCATGTTTTAAATCATTTTCGATCAATGAGTTGCCGAGAAGTACAACCCTGTCATTATTTGAAAGTTCAAAAGGATCCTGATACGAAGAAGATTGAGCGTTCAGCATCTCCATGGAACCTGTTGCCCCCACGATAAATAAACCGATGAAGAAAAGAGTATTATATGTACTCATTCGAAATGATAGATTATTTTTTCGACAATTCTGCGACTGATGAACCAGTATTATAAGTATAAATAAAAGGTTTGATAAAGCAGAAAGATATTTACCTGGTTTAATGGAATCAGTTTAATCAATACCAAGATTAAAAAAGATATAAAGTCCATCTTTACCAGCCACCACGATATCATTTTTTCCACTTTGATTCAGATCAGAGACTGAAAAATGGATTCCGGTACCCTTTCCAACTCCCAGTGCCCCTGATGCGATTGTGTTCTTGACGAAAGACACCCCATTCCATTTGAAGTAGTACAATCCAAGCGGATCATAAGCTCCCGGATCATTTCCGTTATGTGCCCGAAAACGTTTCCCGGTAATAAGTTCCTTGTTCCCATCGCCATCTATATCAACCCATTCCATGGTATGAAACTGTGAACTGAATGGGTCGATTGGATGCTGAATCCACTCTCTGTTACCGGCTGAATCTGTTGTCTGTTCATACCAGCTCAACCCATAATCATGAGCCTGCCCGACAATCAAATCATTTTTTCCATTTCCATTCACATCAACAACGAGGATCGGCACACTTGCACTTCCGAAGTTAAACTCATCATGCAATATCCATTCGCCATTATCAAGATCTGCAGGTGCTTCCAGCCATCCGTTACTGATTACGAAATCTCCGCGGCCATTCCCGTTGATATCACCAAAACCCAGGCCATGGCCCTGGGAATCTGCTACATAATATTCCCGGAAAGAACCGTTAGCACGACCCTGTTCATCCCAATTCAGTTTATAAAATCTGAGTGGATCATTCGGATTATTTGGGACAACTTCGATATGTCCGTCTCCATCCACATCCCATCCTCTTGCAGCTTCCACATTCCCGGTATGTTCAATAATGTGTTTCTCCCATTCTGAATTGTCACCGGGATTCTCCCGCCAATGTAATGATTCGCTAAACCAGCCGCCGGAAATGATATCCTTATAGCCATTACCGTTCACATCCATTGTAATCGCTGCAAAATCATCCCAGTACTGGCTGCGACGTTCGATCGGGCCGACAAAATGCCGGGTCTTAAAATCTGGGCCTTCATACCAATATTCACCGGAAATCAAATCCAGATGGCCGTTTCCATTAATATCAACAACAGCAACAGCTTCATAGCTTTCTGAAGCTACCTTCATTTTTTCAAATTTGACAGTTTGAGCGTAGCTATTAGGAGCGATCAGGGTAATTACAAGAAGCAAGCAAAGTGTCCCGATCGTTTTAAATTCTGACATCATAATCTATTCATTTATTTATTATAAAGAGGAACTGTACATTTAAATCTACTTTTTTTGATCTTCTTATCCACAATCTCACTCATGCTTGCCGCTGGTAACTACAGAAAGTTCATCATCTTCCGGGCTCGTCCTTGCTTTTCTCTTGATGACATCAATCACCTGAATGAAAATTGCTCCTGTAATGATCAACCCCCCGGCAATCAATTCATAAACTGATGGATTTTCACCGATCGATAACCAGGCAATAATAAATGCTGCAACAGGTACCAGGTTTCCATAGATAACCACACGGGTTGGCCCAAGCGACCGCAATGCCCTGACCTTGATCCATTGACCTACGCCTACACCGATGGCTCCACCTGCAAGAATAGCAAACCAGGTCCAAAATCCGAATGTCAGCCAGTTCTCCTGAACAAGTGAAGGCGAGGCTATCGCCAGATATAACATTCCCCCGATAACCGTTCTCATAGCCACCATACTGATAGAGCCATATTTTCTTGCCAGGGGTTTAATCAGGTGCAGTTCAATAACCGTCATGGTAAGGGCCAAAAACAACAGTAGATCACCAATCCAGTAGCCGCGGCCCGGCTGCAACCCATCGTAAGCCAGTGTAAGTGTACCCAAAGCAGCGAGGATTACCCCGGCAACTCCGTACTTACCCATTCTTTCAGTACTGAGAAGGTATCCAAATCCGGTACTGATTGCCGGCCCCAGCGCCAGCCATACTGAAGCACGTGATCCGTGTGTTAATCCTAAACCTTCTATTCCAAGCCATGGAGCAAGGGTTGCACCAAGAACTGACACCAATAGCAGGCGAAACCAGTCTCCCTTTTCAATAGTAGGAAAAAATTGAAATGCTTTACCGGTACGCTTTGCATCTGAAAGGCATTGGAGATACAGAACCAGCAGCATTGCAAACCCGCCAATTGCAAACCGGGATACACTGAAGGAGATTGGACTCATCTCAAGTAATGCAACTTCAGCCAGTATAAAGTTAGCCCCCCAAAAAAAAGTAAACAGAAACAGCAGGCCGTGGTGCGAAAAGGTGCTGTTTTTACCGGTTATCATTGAATTAAATATCTGATTAAAAAAACCCGATCCAGTTATTGATCATACTCCACAAGTGTTGATTTATAAGCAGCTTAGAACAAGCCATCTGATTAACATATTCAACTCTGCCTCCAATTATAATGTATCAGCCTGTATTAAGTGCACTTATTAATAAGTTTTTACTATTTCTAAAGTGGGAGTCGATTTAATGTTGGCTTTTAGGTTCTTAAAAATTAATATTCCACTTTGAATCTAATTTTACTTCACTTTTGAAGTAGTCTCAGATAATCGTTTTAAAAACAGAATCACAAATGAATATGAAGAAGAAAGAGAATGGTTTAAGCCGCCGCGATATGCTGAAGAACAGTGCTGTGTTAACCACAGCCATGATGACCGGACTGACTATTCCGGGAATGAGTTCAATTCGCTCAAACGATCCTGTTGTCAGGAATGGCCGGATCAAGCAGGTACTCGCTTCCTGGCCTTTTATGGACCGTGCAGAATTCTGGAGCCTCGACGAACTCTGTCAGGCTGCAGTAGAACTGGGAGTTTCAGGCATTGAACTTGTAGGCCCCGACGCCTGGCCAACCATGCAGAGTTATGGCCTCGTTTGTGGCATGTCGCCAAATGGTATGCCTGGCCTTCCTTTTGTCAAGGGATTGAACAACATGAGATACCAGCAAGAGGTGATAGAAACAACTCAACAACGAATTGAAGAGTGTGCAGATGCAGGAGTGCCCAATGTCATCGCATTTACCGGATATAAATACCTGGACGTGGATAATCCGGAACTTGGTGAAGTACCACTTGATGAAGGGGCGAAAAATACCGTAGCAGGATTGAAAGAACTGGCACTACATGCAGAAAGGCATGATGTTGTCGTGTGCCTGGAACATCTGAATACCCGTGAACCCGATCCCCACCTGTTCGGCACACCCGGGTACCAGGGTGATGATGTAGACTATTGTGCGGATATCGTAAGGGAAGTCGGTTCTTCACATGTTAAATTATTATTCGATATCTATCACGTACAGATTATGAATGGGGATGTGATTGCACGAATCAGGGAGTATGGCACAGATTTGATCGGCCATATACACACTGCCGGTGTCCCCGGCCGCTGTGAACTGGATGAAACGCAGGAACTAAATTACAAACCGATCATGGAAGCTCTGATTGAAATCGGTTACGATGGTTACGTGGGGCAGGAATTCGTCCCGACGCGTAACCCCATGGAAGGCCTGAGAGAAGCCGTTGCTATTTGTGATGTTTGAAGAAATTTCACAAAAAAGTCGTTAGACCTTTTTTGTCCCGAAGGCATTCGGTGCCGACATTGAAACAATGACAATTCTGGTTTATCCTGAATTCAGGAGGCAGGTATCAACAGTTAGACTGATATGCAGATTATTTTACGAACCTTCAGACAAGATTGTCAAAATTAAAGTGTCAAAAAGAGATTCCGGCAGCAGGCGAATACCCTTCACCTCCTGCCAAATTTCTCACTTTTCACTTTTCACTCTTCACTATTCAATATCTCTAATCCGGCCAGACCCGAATATACAGATCTCTGAAGTAGATACGGCTGTTGGGATCGTGAGCCTGCAATGCAACCGTTCCTCTGTTCAGACTGATCGTTCCTTCTCTTGTACGCGGTTCCGCATATGTCATGACAACTTCATCATCCACCTTAAACAGTATATCCCGTCCGTCAACACTGATGTAATAGTGAAACCATTCATGGTCCTCATGAGGAGCATCATCCATAACATCGTTTACAGCATACAGGCTGCCGGTTTTTCTGCGGTCACCATGTGTTGCATTAACCTGTGCTTCGTATCCATGCTGTGGCCATCCGTAATCCTGGAAGCGTGTGTGGAAAAAGATCCCTGAATTTGCTTCTGGATAGGTGTATACATCACTTTTCATTTCAAAGTTGATGAAATCTCCTCCATTGACCGGGCCTTCATAAAACAGGTGGCTGCGGGGGCCGTCCACTACAATTTTATCATCTTCAACCCAAAATGACTCCGTGTTTTCACTTGCTCTCCAGCCATCAAGGCTTTCACCGTCCCAGATTGAGATCCAGCCATGGCCACGTTCGCCTTCATATCCATTCTTTGCAGTTCCGTCATCATTCAGTTTTCCGGCAGCCCAAAGCAACCCTGATGCAACCAGGTTCAGGTTCACATCGTGTCCCATGGTTACATTATGGTGACCAAGCGTACTGCTGAACACCCGAACACCTTCATATTTGTTTGTCCAGGCAACATCGTGGTACATGTCGGTATCGATACCGTATGCCCGTGCTATTGGATTCGCACCCTGGGCTAATTCAACGATTTCATATAACTCTCCATGCGGAGTTCTCCAGGTTCGTGGAAAGTTCGCCATTATCGGGTGAGCGGTATCAACAGCTTCCACAGTGAAGGGCTGATGCCCTTCATGACGGTATGAATATGCACCGATAAAATCAGACCAAACACTGGTATCCTCACGGTAATTACGGTAAGAATGCATACCACAGTGAAGTACAACTGCCGGTAACTGATGTTCCACGTGAGCTTCGACAATACGTTCCACGTATTCAACACCATCATCACCATCTACTCCTGTATGGCAGTGATTGTATAAAACCAAATCATGATTTCGGGCCCAATCTGTATTTTCATGACGCGTAAGACTGAAAGTGCTTTCGGAGCCGCTTTCATAATCAATTACAAATTCAATGTTTCCGATTCGATCAGTCAAGCCCTCTTCCAGGAGATCTTTTTGAACTTCATAGTCGTGCCAGCCACCTCCGGTAATCATTAATACTCGGATCGGATCCTGATCCTGAAGTTCATCTGCAAAAGCAGGAATCACAATTATACAGCACATACACAATGCTGAAAGTCCGGACTTGAATAGGTAATTCAGTAAACTCATAGTTACTTGTTTTTGTTGAAATTTTACGATAATGCATCACCATTGCAATCAGTTGATTTGAAGGGCTTTATAATATAACTTGTTATCGTTAACATTCAATTTAGCTTAACTAATAAGTGATATATTAAAATTTATACCCGTTAATAATCTCTGTGCGGCAAACTGCATTACTATTTTTAATTGTCAAACTGAATTTAATTAAATTAAATGGCATACAAGAATAAATCTCACTTTTACCTTTTCCCTCCAGTTCTTTTCCTCTTGTTCATTGGTTTTATGGGTTGTACCGAAGAGCATGCCGAAACAACAACTGAAATTACAACCGAAACAGCAGAAGAAAAACATGTACTGTTTATTGCGGGAGCGCCATCTCACGGATTTGGCAATCATGAACATTTGGGCGGCTCCACTTTGCTTGCACAAACCATTGAAGATGCGGATGTGGGAGTCAGAACTACGGTCATCAGCGGCTGGCCGGAAGATGAATCGGTTTTTGATGATGTTCACTCTGTGGTCATCTATTCAAATGGAGGGCCCGGCCATCCGATCATGGATCATCTCGACAGTTTCCAGGAAGTTATGGATAATGGAGTTGGTTTTGTTACACTTCACTACGCAGTGGAAGTCCCGCCTGGTGAAGCAGGCGACAAATTCCTTGAATGGCAGGGAGGATATTTTGAAACACACTGGTCTGTAAATCCGTTCTGGACTGCACTCTTTCAGGATTATCCGGACCATCCGATTACAAATGGTGTCGGGCCGATTGAAATCAATGATGAATGGTATTACCACATGCGTTTTGTTGACGGAATGCAGAATGTATCACCTATTCTGACCGACCTCCCGCCTGAAGAATCACTGGAGAGGGATGACGGGCCACACTCCGGAAACCCTCATGTAAGGCAGGCTGTACTTGAAAACAACGAAGATCAGCATGTTGCCTGGGCATACGAACGGCCAAACGGAGGCAGGTCTTTCGGGTTTACCGGTGGCCACTACCACTGGAACTGGGGACATGATCAATTCCGCCGGGTTGTAGCCAATGCCATTGTATGGACTGCAGGTGCTGAAGTTCCACAAGACGGTTTGTCAATTACTCCAGTTAATGTTCTTGAGCTCGCAGAACTTACTGACGACCCGATTCCTGACGACTGGGATTATCAGCCGCTTCAGGATATGCTCGATGAAGCCAACAACCGAAATACTCAATTACCTTAAGTAAAAAACAGATAATGAAGAAGAATAAAGAGAACAAACCATCTGAAAAATCAGATAAAAAGAAACTTTTGAGCAGAAAAGATATGCTTAAAAGCAGTGCGGCCATATCGGCTGCTATGGTTGCCGGAATGTCGCTACCGGGTTGTGCCAGGGCTGAAAATGAACAGCGTATACAAACAGGTGTTGAAAATGACCGGATCAAACAGGTCATTGTTTCGTGGCCATATATGGCTTTCGGAGATCAATGGAATCTTGATCAATTGTGCCAGGCTGCAGTCGATCTGGGTTGTCATGGAATTGAGCTTGTTGGTCCGGATGAATGGCCAACCATGCAGGAATATGGCCTTGTTTGTGGTATGTCGACAAACGGGATGCCGGATCCGCCATTTGAAAAAGGCCTCAACAATCCACGATATCGCGATGAAGTGTTAGAACGGACCAAGACACGAATCGAGGAATGTGCCGAGGCAGGGGTGCCTAATGTTATTGCCTTTACCGGATTTGAACATCGTGATCTTGACAATCCGGATGAAGGTATCATCCCCCCGGATGAAGGCGCAGAATATACGATCGACGGGTTGAAAGAACTTGCACTACTTGCCGAGCAGAACAATGTCACTGTCTGTCTTGAGCATCTCAACTCAAGGGTCCAAAACGACGATAACCGCGGCCATCCCGGATACCAGGGAGATGATATCGACTATTGTGCAGATATTATCAGAGCGGTCGGTTCACCCAATGTGAAACTGTTATTTGATATCTATCATGTGCAGATTATGAACGGGGATGTGATTGCGAGGATCCGGGAATATGGAACCGACCTGATCGGCCATATCCATACGGCAGGGGTACCAGGCCGAAGTGAGCTGGATGATGAGCAGGAGCTATTCTACCCGCCGATAATGGAAGCACTGCTGGATATCGGTTATGAAGGATACGTTGGACAGGAATTTATCCCAACCCGCGACCCGATGGAAGGCCTGAGGGAAGCTGTCGTATTGTGTGACGTCTGATTTTCAATATTAAACCACATTACTCCGGGGATATCCGACAGATTCGATATTTCCCGGAGTTTTTCATGCCCTGCCGCAATCACATCAGAGTTTTCTCCTTTGCAACTCTCATTCAGTTACTTCAACGGATCTGAATTGCCTCAATCCTCATCCGCCACGAAGATCTGAAATGCCAGTATGACAGCTCCCAATACAGCTAAAAGAAAGAATATCATGGCAAGTCCCGGATATCCTAATAATTGAAAGTCTGTATCCACCTGCATCAGCAGCGATGATCCGACGATAAGTGCTGCCAATATCAAGCCGATAGAGATACGGTTTGCCACTTTCTGAAAACCTTTCATCATCTCGCCTTCATCAAGAGCATCAATTTTTAGCTGAATTTCGTTCCTTGCAACATTATCCATGATCCGGTTCAGGCGTTCCGGGAAGTTTTCCACAAGCTCCTTGCTGTCCAGCAACGTTTGAAAAAAGTTCATCGAAGTAAGATCCTGAAACATGTGTTTCTTTGTAAATTCCATTGCATACTTCCTGATCGCATCGTTGGGGTTGAATTCCGGGGACAGGGTACGGGCAACCTGGTCGAGATTCAGAAGTGTTTTTCCTATCAGGCTCATTTCAACCGGTAACTGAAATCCATTCGTTCCTGCAAATCGTACCATTTCCAGTAAGATTTTACCGGTTTGCAATTCACCGGCAGACATATGCAAATTTTCGAGGATCAGTGTGTTCACAGCAGAACGAAATTCCTCTTCATCGGCATCATCCATCAGCTGACTCATGCCAATCAGATGATCTACAACTTCATCCGCATTACCATCCCCGATATTGATCATCAGTTTTAAATAATGGTTGCGGATAACAGGCGATATATGGGCAACCATTCCAAAATCGAGCATTGCAACCCGGCTGTCTTCCATCAGGTGCAAATTCCCGGGGTGCGGATCAACATGAACCAATCCATCAATTACGATCTGCTGCAGATAGGCACGGAACAATTCATCAGCTATTTTTTCACCGTCCAGTTCAAGCTGCCTGAAGGGTGATATCTCCGTGATCTTTTCCCCTTCAAGGTACTGCATTGTTAAAACCCGCGAAGTTGTAAAATCATTTACCGGTTCAGGTACGATAATATTTTTAAACTTTTCCAAATTCACACTGAACTGGCGGATGTTTTCTGCTTCTTTCAGATAATCTAATTCCCGAAGCAGAGTTTTTCTGAACTGCTGAAATAGCCTGTGGACACGAAACCTCTTGCCTGCATCCGTATGCTCTTCCAGTAAAGCTGAAGTTTTATCCAGAACTTCCAGTTCCTTGCGGACTTCCTCCTGAATTCCGGGCCGCTGAACTTTCACTACAACTGATCTGCCATCCCGCAATTCTGCATAATGCACCTCTCCCAGTGAAGCTGTAGCTATAGGTTCTTCTTTAAATTCCTTGAATGCCTTTGAAATTTTTACACCCAATTCACTTTCAACGATCTCCCTGATCTTTTCAAATGGTGCCGCTTTCACATCATCCTGTAAATTAACCAGGGCATTGATGTATTCCGGGGGAAGCAGGTCCGGGCGGGTTGAAAGTAACTGCCCGAGCTTGATGAAGGCAGGGCCCAGGTTTTTCAGGTCTTCAACCATTTGTTCCGGCGATGTTGATTCGGATCTGTTTTCCGGATCATCTAAACCATCTCCGGTCAGCTCCCTGAGCTTTGCACGTTCGATAAGATCACTGTCTGCGTATTTCCATAAAAAAAGAGCGAGGTCTTTGTACTGGCTTAAATTTTCCAAAAG
>SL_3KL_010_SEDDRAFT_10000865_pt1 | contig 26651 bp, 22 predicted proteins | sample SodLakKL_010_SED_2_FD_10381 | JGI IMG/M metagenome (IMG submission 10381) | reverse complement strand
GAAGAAGAAGAGGAAGAAGAGGAAGAAGATTTCGATGCCGAGCCTGAATTAATCGGTGCTGAAGACGATGAAGAGGAAGAAGAGGAAGAAGAAAAAGAATAAAAACAGGGGCGCAGCAGGGCTGCGCCCTTCCTTTCAGGAGAGATGTTAATGAAGATCCTGGTGGGACTGGGCAATCCCGGCCAAGAATACAAGCTTACCCGCCACAACATAGGTTTTTGGGTTGTAGAAGCTCTGGCCCTGGAACTTGGCTTTAAATGGTCCGAAAGGATTTGCCGGAGCCGTCTTTGTCGGGGCAAAGTTTTTGGACAGGAAATAATTCTGGCCAAGCCGCATACCTTTATGAACAGGAGCGGCTCGGCCTGTTTGTGTTTGCAGAATAAAGAGGAAATTGATCCCCGTGATTTTTTTATTATTTATGATGACCTGGACCTTGAGCCAGGACAAATGAGGCTGCGCAAACAGGGAAGTTCAGGAGGGCACCGGGGCATGGGATCGATAATTAATGTTCTGGGAACAAGGGAAATTCCCCGATTGCGAATGGGGATTGGCCGCCCCCTGGGTTCGGAGGAACCCAGGGAATATGTTCTTAAACCTTTAAGCAAATCCGAACAAAAAGAACAGCAGGAACATGTAGATAAAGCTGTAGAAGGTTTGCTTGTTTTAATGGAAGATGGTTTTGAGCGGGCCATGCCTATTCTCAATAAACGGCTTGATTCTGAATAAAAAAGTGAAAAATTCCAAGGAGAACCAACCCTCCGGGAAAATCCCGGTGGGATTTAAGTTATTTACAGGAAAGGGGCTAAAAATGTTCTTAAAAATTCTTGCTCAAAATGCATCGTTTTCCAAACTACAACAGGTACTTCCGGGGAATAAAAATATTCAATTGAAAGACCTGGAAACAGGGCCCAAGTCCCTTTTCTTCTGGGGAGCGAGCCAGGAAAACAAAAATCTGATTGTGCTTACAGGAGGGCCCCAGGAAGCCCTGGAATTGTTTGAGGATTTAATTCAGTTTGATGGTGACCAGGTTTTATATTTCCCCGCCCAGGAGATTCTTCCCCACGAAAGGATCCAGGCGGATATTTCTCTGCGCCGGGAAAGGATGGAAGTTTTAACCCGTCTGGCGGCGAGCAAAAAAAATTTCCTGGTGGTAACATCCATCCAGGCTGTCCTCCAGGGGTTACTTCCCCCCGAGGTATTTCAAGCCCATATCAGGAAATTATCCCTCGGGGAAACTTACGACCTTAAGGGTCTTCTTAAATTTTTGCAGCGAGCAGGTTACGAAAGGGTGCCCCAGGTTGAAAACTGGGGACAATTTTCCCGCCGGGGAGGTATTCTTGATATTTTTCCTTTAACCCGTGATACCCCGGTCCGAATTGAATTTTTTGATGACGAGATTGATTCAATCCGGTCCTTTGACCTGGGGACCCAGCGATCCCAGGAAAAGTTGAATGAAGTTATTATTCCCCCGGCCAGTGAACAGATGCTCCCATCTCAGAGGCAGGAAGCTTTAAAAGAAATAAGAAAAAACAGGGAGCGGGAAGAGGAAAGATTAAAAAAAGCTGACAAAAACGAAGAAGCGGAATACCTGAAAGAAAAAACCGGAGCCGACCTGGAACTAATTCAGCAGGGGCAACTCTCGGAGGGTGCTGGACAGTACCTGCCTTATTTTTACCGCAAAATGTCTTCTCTCCTTGATTTTGCAGGCCCGGTCCCCATGATTATGGATAATCCCCGCTTCATTGAACAAAGAGCACAGAATTTTGCCATAGAGATGGCGGAAACTGAAATTTCTCTCCGGGAACAGGGTAGTATTTTACCAGGATACGGGGAGAATTTCCACAAGTTTGCAGATATCCTGGAAGTGCTTTTACAAAGACAGCTAATTCTGGTTAATGAAAACGCTCCTGAAGATTGGCAACTGGGAAATCTGGAGGAGATTACAGTTGAGGCAGAAGGAGTAAGCAATTTTGGGGGTAACCTGGAAAAACTTGTAGAAACTGCTCAAAAACGTCTGAAGAGTGGCTACCGGGTTATCCTGAGTTTTGGGACAAGAGCAAAAATTTCCAAGGTGAGAGAACACCTGGAAGGGCAGGAGTTGGGTTGCCGAACAGTAAATCTAAAGGAAAATATTTCCCCGGGCAAAATTAATCTGGTTAACGCCACGGTCCGAAGGGGTTTTAATTTTCCCGGAGAAAAACTGACCTGGTGGAGTGAGCAGGAGGTATTCGGCAAACAACAGCTTCGCAAAAGAAAGGTTCAGAATTTACAGGAAGGGATCCAGATTTCTTCTTTCCAGGAATTAAATCCGGGGGACTATGTTGTTCATGAACATCACGGAGTGGGCAAATACTTAGGGGTCAGGACCGAAAAGGTTCTCGAGGTCCACCAGGATTACCTGGTTATAAAATATGCTGGGGATGACCGTCTTTATGTTCCCACTCACCAGATTCACCTGATTCAGAAGTACGTGGGGATGGAAGACCAGCCACCCCGCCTTTACAGGCTGGGGGGCGGCGACTGGAATCGGGTAAAGAAAAAGGTTAAAGAATCTGTTCAGGAAATGGCCCAGGGGTTGCTCCAGCTTTACGCCGAAAGGGAATCGGCCCGGGGATATCAGTACTCTCCCGATACAGTCTGGCAGGCTGAATTTGAAGAAGCTTTTCCCTACGAGGAAACACCGGACCAGATCCGGGCAGTTGAACAGATTAAAGGGGACATGGAAGACGGCCGCCCCATGGACAGGCTTTTATGTGGTGATGTTGGTTATGGAAAAACCGAGGTGGCCATCAGGGCTTCTTTTAAGGCGGTAATGGAGGGAAAACAGGTTGCTTTCCTGGTTCCGACAACCATCCTGGCCCAGCAGCATTTCAATACTTTTCTGGACCGTTTCGAAGATTACCCGGTAAATATTGAGATGATTTCCCGGTTTCGCAGTCCGGGTAAGCAGAAAGAGATCTTGAAAAAAACTCGTGAGGGCCAGGTGGATATAATTATCGGGACTCACCGGTTGCTATCAAAAGATGTTTCTTTCAGGGATCTTGGCCTTTTAATCGTAGACGAGGAACAGCGGTTTGGTGTTGTTCATAAAGAGAGGATTAAGGAATTGAAAAAGGATGTGGATGTCCTTACCCTGACGGCGACACCCATACCCAGGACCCTGCACATGTCCATGGTCGGGATGCGCGATATGAGCCTGATTGAGACTCCCCCCCGGGATCGGTACCCGATCCGGACCTATGTCCGGGAATACAATAAGGATTTGATCAAGGAAGCAATCCAGCGTGAACTTGCGCGAGAAGGGCAGGTTTATTTTGTCCACAATAGGGTGGAAGATATTCAGGACCGGGCAGATGAAGTCCGAAGGCTGGTCCCTGAAGCAAGGGTTGCCGTAGCTCATGGTCAGATGGCAGAGAACACCCTGGAAAAAATCATGCTCAGTTTTTTGAAGAAGGAATATGATATTCTGGTCTGTACAACCATAATTGAGACCGGGATGGATATTACCAATGTTAATACAATTATCGTTAATAATGCGGATCAGATGGGCCTGGCTCAGCTGTACCAATTAAGAGGCAGGGTTGGCCGTTCCAACCGGGTTGCCTATGCTTATCTTCTTTACCGTCAGGGCAAGGTCTTATCAGAGGTTTCGGAAAAACGGCTAATGGCAATCAAGGAATTTACCAACCTGGGTTCGGGTTTTAAGCTGGCCCTGCGGGACCTGGAAATCAGGGGTGCCGGAAATATCTTAGGTCCCGAACAACACGGCCATATTGCTGCAGTAGGGTTTACTCTATACTGCAAGCTCCTCGAAGAAACCCTGCAGGAGCTTTCAGGGAAGAAAGAAAAGGCGGAACACACGGAAGACATTGTTGTGGATACGGACTGGGATGCATACATTCCCGAAGATTATATCCCTGATACCCGGCAAAAAGTTGAAATTTACAAAAAGATTTCTGGTTTAAAGGAAGAAAATGACCAGGAAGATCTTCTTGACGAATTAATTGACCGCTTTGGGGACCCACCTGAGCCCGTTATGAACCTTCTTTATCTGGCCCGGCTGCGAAGTAAGGCCCGGGAGAAAAATCTGGGGGAGATAAGGCTGCGCAAGGAACAAGCTCATATATATTTATCTCCGGATATTCCCCAGTTGGGAGAAAAGATAATTGCCCTGGGAGAAAAGTATAAGCGGCGTTTGAGAGTGAAGGGTAGTCGAAATCCCCAGATTGTTCTTGATGTGGGGGGGATGGAAGACGGATTGGTTAAAAAGACCCTGGAAGAAATCCTGGAAAGCCTCTAGAAAAACCCTTACAGCCGGGGAAGGTAAAAAGCTTTCCCGGTTTAATCATTATCTGGAGGGGTATTGTTGTAATTTAACTTTAAAGGAGTTAGTGCTGGGGGTATAGAATTAATTTCTTTGGTTGGGGAGTTGCTAAACAATGTTAGGGGGCCCTGGATATGGGAGAAGGAACCGGCAGCAAATTTTTACGTGGTGCCTTAATATTATCGATTGCCGGCCTTACGAGTAAGCTGATTGGCTCGGTTTACCGGGTTGTGCTGACCCGGATTCTGGGAGCAGAAGGGATTGGTCTTTTTGAACTGGCCTATCCTATTTATGTTACACTTCTAACAATCTCCCGTTCGGGAATTCCTGTAGCCCTGGCCCGCCTTGTGGCCAGTGATATCGCCCTGGGTAAAAGAAGTGAAGCTCTTTCAACTTTCCGGACCGCCAGGTTTTTAGCCCTGGTAATTGGCCTGGCAGTTACAGTGCTCCTGATGGCCGGGAGCAAAAGTCTGATCAGTTTACTGGGCTGGGACCCCAGGGTTTTGCCTTCAATTCTTGCTATCGCCCCGGCCATATTTTTTGTTTCGGTTATGGCATCCTACCGTGGGTATTTCCAGGGTTTTCAGCGGATGGGCCCTACTGGATTTTCCCAGGTAGTTGAACAATTTGTCCGCATGGTAAGTATGATAATCCTGGTTTTTTTATTGTTACCACTTGGAGTGGAGTTTGCTGCTGCGGGAGCTACTTTTGGAGCAGTATCAGGGGCAATAGGCGGCCTTTTTGTAATGCTTTATTATTTCCGAAAGAGCGGACATGCGCCGGAAGGACTTGGATTGCCGGGGCGAAATGAAATAAAGCTTCGCACTGGACGGATTTTTGAAGTGGCCTTACCTGTGACCTTTGGGGCCATGGTTTTTCCCCTGATGCGCCTGGTTGACGCAGTTATAATTCCCTCCCGACTTCAGTTCGCAGGCTGGACTGCTGTTGAAGCTACTTCCCTTTACGGAATTCTTTCCACTGCGCTGGTTCTGGTTAACTTTCCCACGATTTTAACAATTTCTCTGGCTGCATCTCTGGTTCCATCTATTTCCGAGGATTACGCCCTGGGCAATCGCGAAGTTCTGCGAAAAAGAGTTGACACCGCGCTCAGAATTGCTTTAATAATTGGCATCCCTGCTGCGGTAGGACTGGTTGCTCTTGCTCTACCCCTTACTGATGTAATAATGGGCCTGCCAGAAGCAGCAGTTCCCCTGCGGATAGTTGGCTGGGGGGTTCTTTTTATGGCCCTGCAGCAGACCAGTTCTGCCATTTTGCAGGGAGCAGGCAGACCCCGAATTCCTGCTTTCAACCTTTTCTGGGGGGCTCTTCTGAACGGAGTAATCAACTTTACTTTGACTTCGATCCCGGAGATTGGGATTAATGGTGCGGCCCTGGGGACAACTATGGGTTTTGCTCTGGCGGCAGTCTTAAATCTGATCTGTGTTCACCGACATCTGGGGTATTCTTTAAATACATCCGGATTTTTGCCTGTCCCAATTAGCAGCCTGGGAATGTATCTTGTAATCTGGCCTGTGGGAAAGATCCTGGAAGATTTAACCGGAGCTGGATATGTTTTCGGAACTCTTTTAACGGTTATCCTGGGAATGATTGTATTTTTTGTTCTGCTGCTTTTAACCGGGGGGATTAAAGATAGTGATTTTAATATGATCCCCAGGTATGGAGATAAATTAAGGAGTTTTCTTAGGCGAAACCGGCTGTGGAGGGGGTAAAATAGTGAGCCAAGAAAAGACCAAGGGGAATGCTGCGAGGGAAATTGAAGAATTAATTGAAGTTATGGCAAAATTGCGAGGACCAGGTGGTTGCCCCTGGGATCGGGAACAGGATCATCAGAGTTTAGCAGGCTACCTTTTACAGGAAACATATGAGGTTCTCGATGCCCTGGAAAAAGGGGCTGACGGGGAGATATGCGAAGAACTGGGGGACCTGCTTTTGCAGATTGTTTTCCATGCCCAGGTTGCCAGGGAAACGGGGAATTTTGATTTTGCCGATATCTGCAGGGGAATCAAAGAAAAATTAATTCGCAGACATCCCCACGTTTTTGGAGAAGGAAAGGTCCAGGATAGTGCCGAAGTAAGTAAAAATTGGGAAGCCATAAAAAAAGAAGAAAAAAAGACTCGAAAAGGCATGTTGACCGGGGTCTCAAGGAGTCAACCCGCCTTACTTGAAGCGGAAGAATTGCAGAGCAGGGCCCGGACTGTCGGTTTTGACTGGCCCGAGGTGGAGGGTGCTCTGGAAAAAGTTTCCGAAGAACTGCAAGAATTGAAAGAAGCCATATCGAGTGAGAATGGCCCGACAGAAGAAGAACTGGGTGATTTACTTTTTGCCGTGGTTAATGTTGGGCGGTTTTTAAATATTGATGGTGAGCTTGCCCTACGCAAAACAAACAGCAAATTTCGACGGAGGTTTGCTTTTATCGAGTCCGAATTAAAAAAGCAGGGTAAGGAACCCCAGGAAAGCAATCTGGAAGAAATGGATAAAATCTGGGAAAAGAGCAAGGAGGAGCCAAGGGAATGAAAAATTTGGCAAAACTTTTTTTAATCTTGATGTTTGTTTGTTTGAGTTTAACCCCGGCCTGGGCCAGTGATTTTGAGGTGGGCGGTGTTTCTGCAATCCTTATGGATCCGGAAACAGGACAAATCCTGTTTTCTCAGAATCCCCATGTCCGGACCGAACCTGCTTCAATTACCAAAATTATGACTATGCTAATTATCAAGGAAGCTATTGAAGCCGGGGAAATGTCCTATGATGACATGGTTACAATCAGCCGACACGCCCAGTCCATGTATGGATCACAGATTTTCCTGCACGCAGGAGAGCGAGTTTCTGTTTATGATTTAATGAAGGCCGTGGCGATAAGTTCCGCAAATGACGCTACAGTTGCTCTTGCAGAATTCTATTCAGGGTCAGAAAATGTTTTTGTCCGGCTGATGAACAGGCGGGCTGAAGAACTAGGGATGGAAAATACTCATTTTGAAAATACTACGGGGCTTCCCCCCGAAGAAGGGGAACACTATTCAACGGCATATGATATTGCTCTTATGAGCCAGGAGTTCATCAAGCACCCCAAACTCCTTGAAATGACATCAATCTGGATGGAGAATATTGACCTTCCCGGCCGGCAGGCGATGCTGGTTAATTTTAACCGGCTGGTCCGAAGTTACCCAGGAGTTGATGGAATTAAAACAGGTCATACCTCCCGGGCAGGATACTGCCTCGCGGCAACAGCGAAAAGAGATGACCGCCGCTTTATTGCCGTAATTATGAACGTGGAATCCGAAGAGGCCCGCCAGGAAGAAATGACCCGTTTACTGGATTTTGCTTTTAGGGCTTTTGACCGCCAGGAACTTGTCAGGCAGGGAGATGAGGTTAAAACCATTGAAGTTCTATCGGCAAGCAACCCCAAGGTAAGTATTGTTGCTTCAGAGAGCCTGATGCCATATGTCCGGCGGGGTTCTCCTGAAGGGGTCCGCCTGGAAACAGAGCTTCAGGAAATCAGGGCACCCCTGGAAGCCGGTCAGGTAGTTGGCAAGGTAATGGCCTATCACGAAGGAGACCTGCTTGGCGAAGTTGACCTTGAAGTTAAGGAAAGTGTAAGCAGAGCTAACTTCCTTGTTGTAATATGGAGGTCAATTATTAACTTTATCAAAAACCTTCTGACTGTATAGTAATTTCAATATTTCAAAAACCAATTAATAGTTCCTCAAATGCATGGTTTTTCAGGTGTTCCAAATTGAATTAATTCTAAGCGTGAGGAGGGGAAGTATGGAAACAAAAATGGAAAGAATGAAGAAAAAGGTCGGACAGTTGTTCAGCAAGTCAAAAATGCGAACCGAAGAAGCTCTTCAGATTACCCAGCTGAATCAAAAACTCCGCTCCTTACGCAGTGAACGCGAGGAGGGAATAAGGAAAATAGGCGAAAAAGCTTTTTCTCACTGGAAGGAAGGGGAGAAGGATTTTGGCCTTTTGGAAGAGTTATTCCTGATGGTGGATAAAAAGGAAATTGAAATAGCCAGGACTGAACAGGAAAAAGAAAAGGTCCGTTTAGCTTTCTCTGAAAAAATCCGGGAAGTTGAAGAGGAAAAAGCCACCCCAGAAGAGGAAATAGAAGAGGAAAAGGAAGAAGAAAAAGAAGAAATAGTTCCGGAAAAGGACCAACCCGGCCCCGAAAAAGAAGAAGAAAAAAAGGCTTGACATCCCCCGCAGAAATATGTATTATCTTAAGAGGACGGTGAAGTCAACCGTCATTCTTTTTGGGGAAAAAGGATTGACAAGGTTTCATTCAGCAGGTATAATATAAAACGCACACCGAAGAACACTGGGGTGTGGCCAAGTGGTAAGGCAAAGGACTTTGGATCCTTTATTCCCAGGTTCGAATCCTGGCACCCCAGCCAGACGGGCCATTAGCTCAGTTGGCAGAGCACCTGACTTTTAATCAGGGTGTCCCAGGTTCGAATCCTGGATGGCTCACCAAATCGCGGGATAGAGCAGTCTGGTAGCTCGTCAGGCTCATAACCTGGAGGTCGTCGGTTCAAATCCGACTCCCGCAACCAATGCTAAAAACTTAGGCGGAGAGATACCCAAGTCGGCTGAAGGGGCGGGTTTGCTAAACCTGTAGTAGGGGATCTCCCCTAGCGAGGGTTCGAATCCCTCTCTCTCCGCCATATACGCCCCCATCGTCTAGTGGACTAGGACACCGCCCTTTCACGGCGGCGGCAGGGGTTCAAATCCCCTTGGGGGTGCCATACGGGCGGATAGCTCAGTTGGGAGAGCACCTGCCTTACAAGCAGGGGGTCACAGGTTCAAGTCCTGTTTCGCCCACCATTTTAAACAAGCGGAGCTGTAGCGAAGTGGCTCAACGCGCCGGCCTGTCACGCCGGAGACCGCGGGTTCGAATCCCGTCAGCTCCGCCACTTTTTTTGCCGATGTAGCTCAGCAGGTAGAGCACATCCATGGTAAGGATGGGGTCACCGGTTCAAATCCGGTCATCGGCTCCACTTTTTGTGGGGATGTAGCTCAGTTGGGAGAGCGCGTGAATGGCATTCACGAGGTCAGGGGTTCGATTCCCCTCATCTCCACCATGAATTTAAACCCCTGAGAACCTTGTTCTCAGGGGTTTTTTGTTTTTGGGCAAAAAAATAATTGTTCTGAAAGTGGGCCCATGGTGTACTCGCTTTTTACTTGTGTTATTGTTTTACACTTAATCGGTTTAGGTTTAATTGTTCTTATTTGCAGGAGGCTAGCAGAAAGATGCAGAAAATTTAATAAATATGATCCTAAATGAATTTGTGGGGAGAAAATATTAATAACAGATGAACTCGCAAGCAGAAAGAAGGGTATGTATGTCGGGAAAAAATAATGAAAAACTCAGTAATAAGCTGTGGAGTGCAGCAGACCAGTTTTGGGAAAATTCCAAAATGAACTCAATTAACTTTTCATTACCTGTTTTAGGTCTGATTTTCTTGAACTGTGCAGACCCCAAGTTTCCAGTTATGGACTTTAAAAAAACAAGCAAAAATTCCAGATAGAAACTAATCGAGGCTTTTCTTGATTAGAATTGATAGTCAATATAAATAAGCTTTCTCCCGAGAAATACTGGAGAAACACTGGGGGGGACTCCAGTGAATATTGATAGCCAGTGGATTATTTTGATAGTTGTCAAACCCATTCCACGCTCTGCAATGTTGTCCAGGAGAGGGGAGTGTTCATAGGCAAGATGCACGGCTACATGAGGATGCACTGGACTAAAAAGGACCTGGAATGGACGGTTTATCCCCGGCAGGTTATGGAGATAGCAACCGGCCTGAATAATAAGTGCTCCCTGGACGGGCGCGATCCTGACGGATATGCCGGTATCGTCTGAAGCGTGGGAGGATTCCAGGGGCTGGCCTGAAGAGCCCGTTTAGGGCAAAATCCGCTATATGAGTTACAGCAACAAGTCTAAGTTTAATGTTAAGAGATAGATNGAAAAGGTGTCCTCATATACTGGGCAAGAGTAGCAATNTAAAAGTTGATTTTAGTGTTATTCAGGAGGTGGAACTTGTGCAAGCGGAAATAAAAATAGGAGTTAGCTCCTGCTTATTAGGGAATCCTGTCCGTTATGACGGGGGCCATAAGCATGACCGTTACATAACGGATACCCTGGGCAAATATTTTAAGTTTGTGCCCGTGTGTCCCGAAGTAGAATGCGGTTTGCCGGTACCCCGTGAAGCAATGCGCCTGGTAGGTGATATCGAAAACCCCCGCCTTTTGACATCGCGTTCAGGCCAGGATTATACTGAGCAAATGCAGCAGTTTAGTGCCAGGAAGGTGGAGGAATTAGAAAAAATGAACCTGTGTGGGTTTATCTTTAAAAAGGATTCACCCAGCTCCGGCCTTTTTCGTGTTAAGGTTTACCCACCTTCCGGTCAATCTTCCCTTAAAGTAGGCAGGGGTTTTTTTGCTGCAGCGATGGCAGAGCGATTTCCCCAACTACCCATGGAAGAGGAGGGACGCCTGCACGATCCTCTAATACGGGAAAACTTTTTAGAGCATGTCTTTAGCTACAGGCGCTGGAGAGATTTTCTGGAGGACCGGCCGGATTACAAAAAGCTTATCGCCTTTCACACTCGGCAAAAACTTCTTCTCATGGCCCACAGCCCGCCGCACTATGCCATCCTCGGGAAGCTGGTTGCCTCCGGCAAAAAACAGCCCAAAAAGCAGTTGCTGGAAGATTATGAAATTAAATACATGGATGCTCTCTCCAACTTTTCCTCAATAAAAAAACACACCAACGTCATGCAGCATATTATGGGTTACTTTAAAGACCGGATTACCCCGGATGAAAAACAAGAGCTTTTGGAATTAATCTGGAATTATAGGGAGGGGTTGGTACCCCTAACGGTTCCTTTAACCCTAATAAACCATTATGTACGCAAGTATGATACTGCATACCTGAAAAAACAGGTTTATCTCTCTCCCCACCCCGCGGAACTTATGCTGAGGAATCACGTCTGATACCTGTAAAAAGCCGGAGGGGAAGGGCTATATTTTCCGGAAAGTTTTCTAAAAAGCTTTTCTACCAACGTCTTATACTCTTGTAAATGGACAGGAATCTCAGGGTTCTTGTGAGCATTTGTCTTCTGCTGACCAGGTTTTCACCCTGTCTTGTGCATCTGATATAACTGCATGCCGGAGATTAACGGTAATAATGGAAATGTTTTCTCCCTTAATAAAGGCTCCCTTATTCCGGTGATGTTCGTAATGGTTCTCCCTGTAGTAGCTGTCGTTAGCGGTGGGAACTATCGATGCCGTGCCGAAAAGAGTGCAGCTGATGGGTGGCTCACCGGCTTTTCCTGTGTTGTAAAAAAGTAACGCTACTTCTTTGTTTTCCTCGATGTGCTTAACTTTGCTGGAATCAGTCCTGCTGCTCATAATAATCAGATTTTCTTGGGATAAATAGGTAAAAACCATCAGGAAAGCATGGGGACGATTAGCGTAACTGGTTGCTAAAGTACAAAGCTTTTCCCCGTTAAGCAGTCTAAGCATTTCTGCAGGTAATTTCATATCGTCCACCTCCTTTATATTTAAATTGTTTGCTTTCGAAGCAAATTTCATCTCCTTCCACACCTCTTATTTTCTCTTTATTCCTCTCCTGACCTCTTTTTTCTCTCCTTTTATTATATTGTAAATATTGGGGGAATAAAAAGAATTAGGGTTATGTGCAGCTAGTTTTGCAAATAGCAAAACCATTTTGACGGTTGCCAGGGATTATCAGTAATGTCTTAAAAAATATTTATATGGAATTTCCACCTCTTGGGAGGGGCAGGGTGGTTATAATCTATGAAGCGGGCTAAAAAAATTAGCCCCTGGAGGGCTAAAATGCTGGAGTTCAATTAGCTTGGCTAGCTGCTAAACCTGTACATTCGGAATATATTGCCTATTTAATGATTGGTTCAATTTTTTCCTTTGGTTTTGGAGTTCTTAAAAACTCACAACATTAGTAACTCTCAATTTAATACAACCTTTTCTTAGGGACCGCTAAAAAGTTCCCGGGATTTCTGCATTTGTTAAAACTTTGCAGTCCTTAGTTGCCTTAGTTTAGAAAAATCTTTACTCACTGTCCTGAAAATATAACAAACATATTCAATACCAACTCGACAAAACTATTAATGTGGTTATTTCCATTTTTCCGGTGGAATCGTAGGTGGCATGATTGTCTATTTTGCAAACAACACCACTTCCAACTTATTTGCAGCTCCTTGTTGCATATCGGGCAGAATATGTGAATAGGTATCAGTAGTTAGGTTAATACTGGAGCGACCCAGTCTTTCGCTTACAACCTTTAGCCCCATGATCGAATTGGTATTCCGAAGCTCTGCTATGCTCTGTTTTCCTCCCCGGTTCCGCGGTGACCCTTTAGCGGAGTCCCAAACCCACGCCGATGGAGTGGCTGACTATTTTCGAATAAGGCAGTGGAGGCCAGAGAAGCCGGCATGCGTCGGGAGTGTTGATTTGTTTTCCAACCGATAACTCAAAGAGTTGCCGGCTGCTACGGCTCATGGTTCAAAAGCAAATTGTAAACAGGTGGTTATCAAGGCTTCTGGAAAAGACCTGTATGGGCTAGGGCAATCGAAGCTGGGGCGCTGGGAAGTATGGTAGACAGGTAAAGCGCCTGGCTGTCCCAAGGAACTGCGAGGTAGCGTAGGATGGATCAATGGGTAAGATGGCCGTAGAGCGAGAGAGGCCGAGTTATTTGGAGGAAGAAACTGCCGCAATGCAGGGATGAACTAATGGATCGCAGCGAAATGGTTTAAGTGATGAAGAAATGGTATAGTGTAATCGACAGTCCTGTTAAGAGTAATTGGTGCTTTTCATTAGCAGAGCTTATCAAGACGCATTTCAGCACGGGACGGAAATTTGAATCATGGGTGGCATTGACATGAATACAACAAGAACGGAAGTTTTTATCCTTAAAGGATTACTCATCACGTATATTCTTGCGGGGATCGGCATTGCGGGGCTGAATCAAGGCTATGCTCCTGCTGGGATGGCCCAACTGATTGACACAGTTTGGCATGCCTACGAAAACTGGATCAAGATGCTGTTGATCATTGTCGGAGTCATTCTAACCATTCGAATCATGGGACAGCAAGGAGCGAGCAAGCTTCGTCGAAGGAACCTGTATGGGTTTTCTATCGTAGCTTTAATCATTCATATCATAGGCCCCATTTTGACCACCAATAGTGAACTCTACCTTTTCACTATGCCTCTGCATTGGAACTCTCTGCCCCTGCAAGCAGCGGCCTCCGAATCTCCCTATTAAAGAATAAAATCCTTTTTCACCTCGGTATGTAAATCTCAAAAAGAATTGGTTTCCTAATAACCACTACCCCTTTTAAAATTACCGTAAGCTCCCGTAAAACTTCTCAATATGGTTAAGGAATGAATTTTCAATTTTCATTAATACCCAGGCAAAAAAGGTTTTGAGAAAGGATTCTAAAAAGGAAGATGCTGAGAAAACTGACATTAACAATTCCGGGTGAGGGTTTATAAATATTCCTTGCCCTGGTGGCAGAGTGCTGATAATTAATTAAAAAGATAAAGAAAAATTCCCCGCGGATTTATTTTACAAAGGAAGCCTCTTCAAATATTCAGGAAATTCAGGAATTCTCGGAATTTTTTTTGTATAATATCCTGATTAAGATGGTAATAATGAGAAGGCGCTTCAACCCTCATCCCCACAACTCCCTGCATTTTCAGCTGCCCTAAATGCCGGGATACGGTGGAAGGCTGGATTTCCATTTTTTCTGCTATTTCTTCAACAGTCATTTCACCATTTTTACCCAGTAAATGAAGAATTCCGTTTCTAGATTCATGGGCGAAGCTTTTAAAAAAGTAAGCGTGTTTTTCTGGCATCAAGATACCTCCTTAGAAAGATAGTAAAAAATAGTGAAAAATAATTTCCCAGTAGCCCTTTAACTTATTGACAAATTAGCATATTCTATAATATACTATATATGCACATATGAGCATTTGTCAAGATATAAATATGTGCAAATGATAAAAAGAGGAAAAGGGGGGTTAAAATTGATTGCAATTAAAAAAGGTTTGAGCAAAATCAGTTTAAAGTGGAAGATTTTCTTTGTCCTGGCTTTAGTTGGCGTAATCAGCTTTGGCTGGTATACTTCTTCAGTTAGAAGTGAGGATAGGGTTACAAAATCTTTTTCGAACATGCCGCTGGGGGTTATTCGGGCAATAAATGATCAGGGTGAAGAAGTAATTCTTTGGACAAAAGTAGCAACAACTTCTGAACAAAGAAGAGCAGGTTTTAGCGGAATTGGAGAAAATGTGGTAAGGGAAACTGCACTTCTGTTAATTTATCCTCGGGATACCACTGAAAGGCACAGTATTAGTGGGGTAAGGTTACCCCTGGAAATGGGCTTTTTCCAGGAGGACGGGACTCTCGTATCCATTTCCAGAACCACAGTGGGGGCATCAACCACTTACGGTGCTCCTGCGAGGGTAAACTACCGATATGTTTTAATGGCCCCGCAGGGTTATTTTGCAAGACATGCATTTTCAGTGGAAGGGGAAGCTAAATTGCTTCCGGACACCCTGTTACGTGCTCCATCCTGGCCCTAAGTTTTGTGTTCTTTTTGGAATAAATTAGACTTTGCTTTTAATGGATTTCTTAATAGGATAATGCTCTTATTCAGGATTTAACCCTGAATAGAGCAAAACTTTTTTAAAAAAAGTGTTTTAAGGGTATAGCCGTTTTTTAACGGATATACCCTTTCTTTATTAGTTTGGATTACCACTTGTGATTTTGCTGAAGCGGGACTAATGGTTTCAGCTATTTTTACCTTAACGTTTTTCTGGAGTGATGAGCAAACATTAGCTTTTAAGCCCTGCTTATGGAAACTATCAGGGGATTGTGTTATTCTATTTACAGCAGGAGGAAATAAACCGAAATATTTTCCCTGATTTTTTAATCAAATTCCTTATTGTTTATATTAGTCATTTAATTTATGAGCAAAAAAGAGAGAGGGTGAAGAGGATGAAAGTAACAATGATGTTAGCTGATTCAGCCCAGGCGGTAAACGGAAAACTTTATATCCTGGGGGGAGGGTGGTCAATAATCGGTCCCAAGCCGCGACCGATGGCAATTGTCATGAAAATCGAAGTCCCCTGGGACCAGGCTAACATTGAGCAACGGTTTAGATTGAGACTTATTGATCAGGATGCCCGGCCGGTTATGATCCCCACGGAAAAAGGAGAGAGACCGGTTGAAATTTCCGGGACGTTTACAACAGGCCGGTCGGCACATCTTCCTTATGGTAAACCTGTTGGGGTTCCTCTTGCAATTAACCATCCCCCGATAAAAATTGAACCTGGTGCAAGCTATGTCTGGGAATTATATATTAACGATGATACCAGGGAAGATTGGAAGCTTGATTTCTCGGTAAGTACATCTGGAAGACGCTAAGGATTTATTAGTATGAAGTCCCTCTTTTGTCTTTAAAAGCGGAGGTATGGAGTTCTTATGAAAGAGATAATCGACCGTCTCATTGAAAAAAATCGGAAATGGGTAAAATATGGGCAGGTAGCGACTTACATTCCTGAACTTTCCAAGCAGGACCCAAATCTGCTGGGCATAAGCATTTGTGATATAAAGGGAAATAAATTCAATGCAGGGGATTGGAATGCAACCTTTACCCTGCAGAGTATTGCAAAGGTACCATCCTTTATCTGCGCCCTGCAGGATAATACCCTGGAGGTTTTATCGGGAAAAATAAGTGTTGCTCCAACCGCAGATGGTTTTAATTCAATCGAAAACCTGGAAACAAAAAATGAGAAGAAACCATTAAACCCCATGATAAACTCCGGGGCGATCGCTGCAATTTCTATGGTCAGGGGAAAAACCCTTGAAGAAAAATTTCAACGAATTTTCCAGATGATTAAAAAGATGGCGGGCAATGAAAATCTAAAAGTTAACGAAGCAGTTTATAAGTCGGAAAAAGAAACAGGTGATAGGAACCGGTCTTTAGCCTACTATATGAAAAGCACGGGAATCATTGACATAAATGTGGAAGATCTGCTCGATGTTTATTTCAGACTGTGCTCAATTGCAGTAAATTGTCAGGATGTTGCAGGAGTAGCAGGTGTTTTAGCTGGAGATGGTAAATCTCCCCTGGATGGATCTGTTTTATTTGATGCTCAAACCGCAAAAATTGCCAAAGCAGTTATGGCCACCTGCGGCATGTATGACGGGTCTGGAGAATTTGCTGTGGAAGTCGGACTGCCAGGGAAAAGCGGAGTTGGTGGGGGTATAATGGCTGCCGTTCCAAAAAGAATGGGAATTGGTGTCCTGGGCCCTGCCCTGGATAGGAAAGGGAACAGTCTGGCTGGCTGGAAGCTCCTGCAGGAACTGTCTGAAGAGCTTAATTTAAGTATTTTCTGAAATTACTTATTGAGGGCTCCTCTTATTTTAAGAAACGGAAATTCAAAAATATAACCGGAGTAAAATTACCCGGTAGATAAACGGTGGTGGGATTATGCAAGCGAAAATAGATGTAAAAAAGGCAGTGGAAATTGCCATTGAGTTTGCGGAACATATTTACGGGGGAGAGAAAGAAGAATCTCCCCTTCAGGCAAAAAGGGTCGAGGAAGTAGATTTCCTGGAAGAAAAAAACAGGTGGTTAATAACCCTGGGATGGAACGATACGGCTTTTAAGGAAATTCCCAGTGCAGAGATGGCAGGAGCTAAAAGCAAAATCCCCCGAACCTTCAAAGTTTTCCACATTGACGCTGAACTGGGGGAAGTTATTAAGATGGAAACAAAAGAACATTAAAATTGGTTTTTTGGAGTGGGAAAAAATTAAAGCCAAAAAAGGCTCATTATAAAATGATATCAAATAGGTAGAAAAAGTAGAACCATGGCGAGAAACCATGGATTATTTTAGTAACAACATAAATACATATGGGGTTTCGGTAGAGAACTTATAAGAAAACTATCGTGCGGGAAATTTGTTCTCTTACTTTGATTTTTCCCATTCATTGTGACCATTTTTTAAATTGGGGTATTATAGTGGCAGTCTGGAGGAGTTTCATTTTTAGAAATTTTTCCAAAAAGGATAAAAAAAAGAAAAAAATATAGGGATACTACCCATTTGGGTAGTATTTTTCTCTTTTGGGATATGCTAACTTAACAATTAGACTATTTAGCAATTAAATAGACATTAAAAGGAGGTAAAAAATTGAGTAAGAAAAAGAGTTCTGGAAAAATTTCTCTGGTGGTTGTCCTTGGCCTTTTTTTGGTATTAGTTCTGGCAGGTTGTGGAGGAGAGGTCAAGCCGACACTCTATAATGTTTCAGGAGAAATTCTGGATTCCCAGGGTAATGGAATTCCTGATGTTGACCTTTTGTTCAGTGGAGAATTTGGCACGGCCAAATCCAATGAAGAGGGGAAATGGACTGCAGTTGGTTTAACAGGAACCGTTACAGTTACACCTCAAAAAACCGGCAGGTATTTTTTTCCTGAGAACAGGGAATTAACCGTTGCCAGCAGCAGTGTCGATTTTACTGGACTGGTTTCCCAGGTTGTCAGCACGGCCCAGGAACTATCAGATGCTCTGGAAGATGAAGATATTGAAGTTGTTCTCCTGGAAGATGGAACTTTCCAGGGAGGATTTGTTGCTCAGTATTCGCAAATTATTAAAGCAATAAATGAACAAGGGGCAATTATCGATGCTGCTGGGGGTATTGGAATCGAGATAGCTGCGGACGATGTTACAGTATCGGGAATAAAAATAATTAATGCAGGCATTTATGGGATTTTTGTTGACCAGGGTGAAAACGGAGGTTACACAGATATTACCATTAACGATTGCTACATTGATGGGGCCGGCAATGGTATATATTTTGGCATTGAATGTTCGCAAGAGGATGGTTTTGGAGGTTCTGCAAAAATTGAAGGCAACGTAATCAAAAACAGCGTGGAACATGGCATCCGTATCCATACTCACGGTGATTCAAGCGGACATGTTATTGAAATCTATAATAATCAGGTGGAAAAAAGCGGAGAGATGGGGATCAGGGTATTTGCAGCCTGCGGTGGTTCAGAAATTGATCAGGTAATAGTTTCCGGGAATTCCGTTAGTGAAAATGAAGGTCCTGGGATCCGGGTTCATGCTGGGAAAGAAGCAACAATTAACAAGGTGGAAATTTTAAACAATACAGTTTTGGATAATGGAGGAGAAGGGATCCGGGTTCATTCAGGTTTTGACTGGAACGCCGATGGCGATATTTTTGGTTCGATTGGTTCGGTCCTTGTTCAGGGAAATGGTGTTGAAGATTCTGGTTGTAATGGGATCAGGGTTCACCTTCATGGAGATGATAATAATAATGGGACAGTTTCTGTTCTCAATAATACCGTGGAAAGAAGCGATTCCAGGGGTATAAGGGTTCATGTAGGGCGGTACCTTTCACTTGCAGAAGTTAAAATCCAGGGAAATTTTGTTTCAGAAAGTTTCCAGGGAGAAGGTTGTTCAGGCAGCGAGGACTGTGGAGCAGAAGGGATCCGGGTTCATGCTGGAAGAGGAACCCGAATTGAAAGCCTGGAGGTTAACAATAACACCATTGTTAATGGTCTCGGTGGTGGTCTTAGGATCCATTCTGGAGAGAAGGCTGTAATTGACTATTTCGAAGTAAAAAATAACTCTATTGAAAATAATGCGGGTAGGGGAATCAGGTTAAGTTCCTGTGCAGGTAATGATTCTCAAGGAGCGGCAGGCGATAATGCTGGAGCCGTCAATGAAGGGGTAATTGCCCAGAATTTAATTAGCAATAACAGCCATGGTTTATATATTTACACTGGAGATAATTGTAGATCATGGTCAACAGTTTATGGGGGATTAATCCAAAACATAACAATCGAATTAAACGAAATATCCTTCAACGAATACGGAATTTACCTGGAAGCTAACAACAACGGTTTGATTGATGTTGTAAACATCCAGGAGAATGAGCTTTCGGACAATGACCATGATTTATTAACCAAGGTACAGGATGGTGGCGAAATTAAAAATCTTAATCAGGATATTATTAAGTAAAAAAGTATGAGGCTAAAAGGAAAAAGAAACCTCCAACAGTATATTAGATAAATCGAAAAGCAGGGGCAGTCCTTTCCAAAGGACTGCCCCTGTCTTCACCCCTCTCCCAGATTTTTTCCAAAACGTTATTTGATTTTTTTTCAACTTTAATCCTTTTATTAACACAAAATAATCCCGGGTTTTGATTTCTAATTCCCAAAGGAAAAGGTTTTTGGTGGAAATTATCGAACTTTATTGGTATAAATTGAAAAAAATCAAAAAATAAAGAATTTTCGCCCAAAATTTGGTAGTTAGTTTGGGTGATCATTAAACTGGGGAAATGTTTCTCGGGTAGAAAATTTTCTTTCAATGGAGGTCTGGACCAATGGTCAATTTCTTTTTGATTGTTGATGCTAATGGAACAATTCAAAAGGTGAAATTCAGGAGTCCTTCCAGAAATATTTACGAAGGTCAATCCCTTTTGGAGATTTTGGATGATTATACGGCTGTTAAGGTTTTGAGCAGCCTCCAGCGTGGGCCCGTCCGGGATAATTATGATTGTTATCCCCTGTACTTGAAAGCCGAATCCTCGAAGATGGCCAGGGGTTCTCTGTATTTGATCAAGATGGAGGATTACACAATTGCCATGGGTCTTTCGGGCCGGGCCAACCGGGATCCTGTAATCAAAGAATTAATAAAAGCCTATAATGAAGATACCAAGAAAAGGATTAAAAAGGCCAATTTTATTTTGAAAAACCTCAACAGGGATTTACAGAGCAAACTGGCCCGGGATTCGCTGACCGGTTTAATTGGCAGGCATCAATTTATGGTGGGTATTCGCTCAATGATTGATAGTGATCCGGATAAATACGGAATATTTGTCTATATAGATATTGACGATTTCAAGGAAGTTAACGACACCTACGGCCATATCGGTGGGGATCAGTTTTTAATAGAATTCGCCAAAAGGCTAAAATCAATGCCCCTGCAGAACAGTATGATTATAAGGATTGCAGGGGACGAATTTGGTATTTTCATCTACGGATTGAAATCAGTAGATGAAAACGATCTGAATAGAATTTGGGAAATGCTCGAGGAATACCTGCTCAAAAACCCGGTTATTTTCAACCAGATTGCCATTCCGGTTTCAGTGAGTGTTGGTATGACCCTGTACGGAGTGGATACCGATGATGTAAAAAAAATGATTGATTACGCTGATTTTGCCATGTATCAGGCCAAGCGCAAAGGCAAAAATCAATTCCAGCGTTTTGATAAAGAAGAATATAAAATCCAGAGGGTAATGAAACTGCAGAGCAAAGCAGTTCGCCAGGTTCTGGAGGAAAGGGATCTTTACCACGTATACCAGCCTATTGTATCTTCAGTTGACGGTAAGATAAGCCTATTCAGCCCTGATGAGGACCAATAATAACTTTTTCCGGGATACCGCTGACCTTATTGAACACGCTTTCCGGGAAAACCTTTACCTGGAACTGGACCTTTTAAGTTTTAACAAACTTGTTCAGGAAAAGGAAGTCTCCGAAAAAATTGAAGATAAGCTTCTTTTTGTAGCCCATGGCCCATACTCTTTGTACCGCAATAGCGAAATTCAACATATGCGGGAAAATATTTTCCGGAATAGGCTTGTTTTAGAAATAGTTGAAGGACAGATGGCCAAGTCCGAGGATATTGAGGAGATAATCAGAAACGCTGATGAATTCGGTTACCATGTGGCCATCAGCGGTTTTGGAACAGGTTTGCTAGATGACCTGGGAATGCTTACCAGTGGACCAGCTTTTGTAAAACTTGGAAGAAAAATTTCTGAAAACCTGGACAAAGATGAAAGGAAGCAAAATAAGGTAAAAAGGATTGTTGAATACGCTCACACCCAGGGGACGAAAGTAGTTATTGAGGGCATTGAAACCCGAGAAGAGATGGAAAAAGCTATTGAGCTTGATGTTGACTATTTACAGGGATATTATCTGGGCGTTCCCGCCAAGGACCTTCCAGAAGAAAAGATAGATGTAAAGGCAGAAATAATCCAGAACCGCAACGAGATTCTTGCAAGACCGGATAAGAAAAAAGTTAAGGAGAAATAATAAAGAAAAATTTTTTCCTGCCTTGGAATTTATAACCGAAAAAAGAGGGAAATATTAACAAATTATTGCTTGGTTAAAGGGAAAAAGCTGAAGGTGTAGAAATAGAAAAAATATGGAAATAATTGTTTTAAGACCAAAAAAAGGTCTTCAGCCCGCGCTTTTCTGGCTACAAGCAAACAATTATTCCCTTTGTTTTTCCTGCTTTTAAGGAGGTGGGAAAGTGAGAGCGGCAAAAAAAAAGGATAAAAAAATACCTGGAAAGGTTTTTGCAGAATGGCAGGAAGCCGTTCAAAATATTGCTTTTTTTCTAAATGTTTCCCTGGTATTAATCATGGAGGCGAATAAGAATCGGGGTAAAATTGTTGCAAGCAATATCTCCGTAAAAGATATAAAAAGCAATTCTGATCCAGAAAATAACCCCCTCCACCTAGGTCAAAAGATAATGGATGAAGGGGAACCGTTAAAAATCTCTTTTTCTGCCCGACCGGTTAAATTGGAAACTGAAAAAGGGCAAGAAATGGTTTTAAAATCTGCCCTGGGTTTCCCCGTCCACTGGCCTGATGGTGAAATTTTTGGATCTTTGAGCGTTTTTTCTTCGGGAGAAAATGGACAGGGCGAAAAAACAGAAAAAGGCCTTGCTCAATTTAAGGATTTCTTTGAGAAAAACCTGGAAATGATTTGTTTGGATAAAAAATTAAAAGAACAGACCAGAAAAAGAAAGGAACTCAAAAAAAGCCTAAAAAAAAGACAGAAGGATTATCAGGAAACCGTCAACTCTATAAGTGATGGTGTTTTGGAATTTGATGAGGAAGGAAATATAATTTTTGCCAACCAGGCCGCAGGAAATATCCTGGAGGAGAAAAAAGATGATTTAATTGGTGAAAACCTTGAGGGATTTTTTAAATTTACTTTAGTACAGAATAAAATCAATGCATCCATAGAAAATTCCCTCCTGGGGCGAAAAGAGCTTGAATATAAGATAATAACTAAAACAGGGAAAGAGCGAATTCTGAAGCTAACCCTGGCCCCCGGGGAGAGAAGCTTCTCAGAGGGACGTTTCCTTTTTTTCCGGGATATTACAGAGAGCAAAAACCAGGGGAGAAGGATGAAATACCTGAGTTTCCATGATACACTTACCAACCTTTATAACAGGGCTTTCCTGGAAGAGGAGTATAAAAGGCTGGATGTAAAAAGGCAGATGCCAACCTGTCTTTTAATTGCTGATTTAAACGGGCTTAAATTGATTAATGACTCCTTCGGATTTCGCAAGGGAGATCTTGCCCTGAAAAAAGCAGCTGAAATTCTACAAAAAAGCTGTCGCCGGGAGGATATTATTTCTCGCTGGGGTGGAGATGAATTTGTCATACTGCTGCCCAAGACAAGAGAAGATCAGGTGGCCAACCTTTGCTCCCGAATTAAAATGAACTGCCTGGCTACAGAAAATGAAGAATTTCCAATTTCTCTTTCCCTGGGAGTTGCAGTTAAGGAAAAACCGGGAGAAGGAATACATAGTCTTTTCCAAAAAGCTGAAAACAGGATGCTGGAGAATAAACTATTGGAAAATCGCAGTGTAAAAAGCCATATCCTCAAGGCACTTTTAAAGACCCTTGCCGAGAAAAGCAGTGAAACCGAAGGCCATGCCCTTCGCATGCAAAAAATGGCCTACGTAATCGGGGGAAAAATGGGACTCTCCCAATCTGATTTGGACCGACTATCACTCCTGGCAATTTTACACGATCTGGGCAAGACAATAATATCCGAGGAAATCCTGGAAAAGCCCGGACCGCTAACCCCAAAAGAGTGGAAAAAAATCAAACAACACCCGGTGACCGGTTTCAGGATTGCTTCTGCTACCGAAGAATTCATGCACATAGCATCCCTGATTCTGTACCACCACGAGTGGTGGGATGGTTCGGGTTATCCTTCTGGCATTGCTGGAGAAGAAATTCCCCTGCTTTCCCGGATAATTTCAATGGTTGACGCCTTTGATGTCATGACTACCGGCAGGCCTTATAAAAAGAAAATGTCCCGGGAAGAAGCAACTTTAGAGTTAAAAAGGTGTGCCGGGACACAATTTGATCCTGAACTTGTTGGGAATTTTGCTGAAGTTCTTCAAGAGGTAAATTTTGATTTATGAAAAGGTGGGTTTTCTTTTTGGGTAAAAGATAGGATTTAAATTTCCTTTTTATTGATTTAAAGGTAAAGAGCACCTTTAAGTAGAAATAAAGGGAATAGAGACTTTGAAAGGAGGTTAAAAGATGGAAGAAGTAAAAAAAGTGGAAGGGTTTTTCAAGTCCTTATTTGATTTCTCGTTCTCATCCTTTATTACAACCAGGGTAATTAAAATTCTCTACATTTTGTTTGTCATTGGGGCCGTGATTGCTTCGCTGGGAATTATCATCGCTGGGTTTACCCGAGGTGCTGGAACTGGTTTATTTAATTTAATTATTGTGGGTCCGCTTGTGTTTTTATTGTGGGTCATTGGGGCCCGTGTTTATCTGGAAATTATTATAGTCATTTTTAGAATCGGGGAAGACCTTTCGGAAATTAGAAAAGGCAAGAGCTAGAAGAAATTCTTATGAAAAAAATTTTGAACTACTTAATTAACTAAAACCCTTCTTTGGAAGGGTTTTTTTCTGGAATAATTAAGGAAAGGTCTGGCATAACAGTTCGGGATTTTCTTTTATGAGTCTTTGACCCGGGAGTTTATAAAAACTTTATCTTTCCTTTAAAGAACTTTTAAACAAATATGCTATTTTGGAGTTAGCAAGCAGGGCAAAGAATCAAGTTTTTAATAAACAAATTATCCTCTGTTAGTGGGGTTCACATTTGCTGAATTATTTCCTGATGAATATTTTGAACAAAGATTTTCCTGCTTAAGCGTCGATTACTCATAAAATCTGCAACTTGAAGGGGGAACAACAAATGAAGAAGAAAAAAAGTTGGATTCGATTTTCTTTCTTGTGTGTTCTTGTTTTTTGTTTTATTTTTTTCCCCGTTTTGGCCAATGAAGTTCACGCTGGTGAGGGCTGGAAATCGTTATTTTTTGAGCCTGGCCAGAGCTTTACCTATTTAATTAGGGCAGAAAAGGACGGAGTTGAAACTCTGGGTGAGGTTAGTATTTTCGTTTATCCTGCTGGCGGAGAAATGATTGAAATTAATCTACAACTTGAATTTGACGGGGAATATTTTGAGGTTTATGCAGAAGGTGATAGGAACGACATTGAGGATTTATACGTTAATCTTTTGGTTAGCATGATGTGGGAAATACCTGAACTGGCTATGCAGTTAATGATGCATACCTTTCTACAGCCCTGGGTTGAAACACCCCTCCAGGATGCAGAACTATCCCTGGATTGGGTCTGGGAAGAAGATGAAGATTGGGATGACTGGGAGGATGAAGACCTGTTTATAGGAGTGGTAGGAGAAGCAACATATGGGGGTTTTGATGGCTTTGTAATCAGGGCCGAAGAAGATGTGGATTTGGATTTTGTTTTTGAAGTCTGTATTAATCCTACNCTACCTCTTCCCATTATGGGAAGGGCAAGCAATTTTGTCCCGGGAACTGAATTTGAAGGGGGTTCCCTTTATGCCGAACTAATTAATTATGAAATTGTTTCCTTTGCCGAAGTAGACCTGGAAGAAAAAAGAAAAACTGAAGCAACGATTCTGGATGAACTGGTAGAGTATTGGGCTGAACACGGCCTGGAAATAGGGGAAAGAACGATGAAAGCTTATGGGATGCTTGGTGCTGTGGCCGGATTTGGCCTGATGGTTGAAGGTGATGAAATTGAAGTTTATCTTTTTGATCCGGAAACAGCTGATGAGAAAACTCTTGAATATCTCTATGAGGCAAGGGAGACGGGTAAGTTTGTCTTCGAAGAGATGGGTGGGATGGAAATCCCGGTGGTTATTAATGGATATATAATGCTAACTGGTCTTGAATATGGAACTTTTTATAAGCACCCGGAAAAAGATTTAATTGTGGAGATTTTTAATAGTTTTTAAATAATTTTTTCAGGGTAAGACTTTTTTAAAACGCTCCAGGTCTTAAAAACCTGGGGCGGTTTGGTTTTTAAGCTCCTTAAAGAGGGGAATTTTCACCCTTCCTTTGTTAGGGAAGGTAAAATTTGCAAAAAATAGAAGTGTTTAAAAACCCCCGGTCTAATTTTTCAGTTCGGGAATTTTAAATTGAACTCCCGTGATTTATTACTAAAAATTTAAATTAAAGATAAGGAGGAAAATAAAAATGGATAATTTTTTAGAGATTGCTTTACCTGTAATCAGGAGCATAGCTCTGGCGATTGTTGCCCTGTTTTTTGGTTTAATGATTATCAGGTGGATTGGGGAACGAGCAAGAAAATATTTAGAGAAAACCGGTATGGATAAAACCCTAAAACCCTTTATTATTTCCCTGGTAACAACTGTCCTAAAAATTCTCCTGGCAATTTCCATTATCCGGGTTCTGGGGATCGATACTACCTCGTTTGTAGCAGTAATCGCAGCGGCTGGTTTTGCTATTGGCCTGGCTTTTCAGGGTTCCCTTGCAAACTTTGCTGGGGGGGTTTTACTGCTAACCCTTCGTCCCTTTAAAGTTGGGGATTTTGTTGAAGCAGTAGGTTTTATGGGAACAGTGCAGTCCATCCAGATTCTCCACACTGAACTAACAACTCCCGACAATAAATTGATATACATACCCAACGGGAATCTCTCCAATTCCAGCATAGTTAATTTTTCAGCAAAAGACAGAAGAAGGGCTGATTTCAAATTCGGAGTGGGGTATGAAGAAGATACTGACAGGGTAATTTCAGTGTTAAAGGATGTTGTAGAATCCCATGAAAAAATCCTGAAAGAACCTCCACCATTTGTCCGTATGTCCGAACATGCTGATAGTGCAGTTATTTTCACGGTTAGGGTCTGGGCAATGGCCGAGGATTTCTGGAATGTTTACTTTGACGTGATTGAGATGGTCAAAAAAAGGTTCGACCAGGAGAAGATTTCTATTCCCTATCCCCAAATGGATGTTCACATGGACAAGAATTAAAAAGACAAAACCGGAAAAAAGAGAGAGAAATTAAAAAGCTAAAAAATGAAAGGGCCCTGTCGGGCCTTTTTTAATTTGTTTTTTCCAGGTAGAAATAA
>SL_3KL_010_SEDDRAFT_10000863_pt1 | contig 26683 bp, 15 predicted proteins | sample SodLakKL_010_SED_2_FD_10381 | JGI IMG/M metagenome (IMG submission 10381) | reverse complement strand
AGGGTTTCAGCAATTTTGATTGTGAAATTCACGTAACCGGCGACGTGATGTATGATGCCGCGCTGATGTTTGCAGGAAAGTCTATAAGACCAGAAGGTTACAATCTTCCCGAAAAATTCATACTGCTGACCGTTCATCGCCAGGAGAATACCGACAACCTAAAGCACCTGTCAGATATCATATCGGCAATGAATGAAATTGCCAATGACATCGCGCTGGTTTTTCCGGTTCACCCCAGGACAAAGAAATTATTATCGAGTGTCAACCTGCCCCGATTATCAGATAATATTATCACCATCCCTCCTGCAGGATACCTGGAGGTGCTTTACCTGCTTCAGAACTGTGAGATGGTATTCACCGACAGCGGAGGCCTGCAAAAAGAGGCCTATTTCTTCCAAAAGCCATGCATCACTTTACGAAAGGAAACCGAGTGGACAGAACTCGTCGAAGCCGGCTACAATAAAATCTGCGGAAGCAAACCGAATATCATTTTACAGGCATTCAGTCACTTCCGCAGAAAAAGCATTCAGTTCAAACCCGGCCTCTATGGCGATGGTCACGCCGCCAGACTCATAGCGAGTAAGCTTTAAGGTTAAGTTTGAGGTTAAGAATAATTAAAACATCTCAATCTCAACCTTAATCTCAATCTTATACATAGCCTTGCGCTATCATCGCATCGGCAACCTTCACGAAACCACCGATGTTGGAACCTTTTACGTAATTGATGAAATCGCCCTCTTTGCCGAACTCAACGCAGGTCTTGTGAATGTTGATCATGATGTTGTGCAGTCGCTGATCCACCTCTTCCCTGGTCCAGGAAAGGCGCAGCGAATTCTGGCTCATTTCGAGTCCTGAGGTTGCAACACCACCTGCATTGGCAGCTTTACCGGGGCCATAAAGGATTTTGTTGGCAAGAAATACCTCAACTGCTTCGGGAGTTGAAGGCATATTTGCGCCTTCCGAAACACAGATGCAACCATTTTTGACCAACTCCTTTGCCTCTTCCGCATTGAGTTCGTTTTCGGTTGCACAAGGCAGCGCGATGTCGCACTTCTCCATCCACGGACGGGAAACTCCTTCCACGTATTTGCATCCAAACTCATCGGCATATTCACGAATCCGGCCACGTTTCACGTTTTTAAGGTTCATGACCCACTGCAGTTTCTCCAGATCAATGCCATCTTTATCGTAGATATAACCACCCGAATCGGAAAGGGTAACCACCTTGCCACCCAACTCAATCACCTTTTCGGTTGCATATTGGGCCACGTTTCCTGAACCGCTTACAGCAACAGTTTTTCCTTTGATTTCCTCATTGATGGTTGCAAGCATCTCCTGGGCAAAGTATACGGCACCATAACCGGTAGCTTCCGGACGGATCAAACTTCCGCCATACTCCAGTCCCTTGCCGGTAAACACACCGGTAAACTCATTGCGGATCCTTTTGTATTGACCGAACATATAACCCACCTCACGGCCACCAACACCGATATCGCCGGCCGGAACATCCGTATCGGGACCGATATGACGGAACAACTCTGTCATAAGGCTCTGGCAAAAGCGCATCACCTCAACATCTGACTTTCCTTTGGGATCAAAGTCGGATCCACCTTTTCCACCACCTAAAGGCAATGAAGTCAAACTGTTCTTGAATACTTGCTCAAAAGCGAGGAACTTTAACACACCCAGGTCAACAGTAGGGTGAAAGCGCATGCCGCCCTTGTATGGACCGATTGCGCTGTTCATCTCAATGCGAAATCCACGGTTGACCTGTACGTCACCCTTGTCATCGGTCCAGGGGATACGGAAAATGACGATCCTTTCAGGCTCAATCATCCGCTCAAAGACCTTTGCAGCCTTGTATTTGGGATTCTCATCAAGAAATGGGATAATCGTTTCCGCCACTTCGTGTACCGCTTGATGAAAAGCTGGCTCAGCAGGGTTTTTGGCGATTACATAATCCATGAACTTTTTTACTTGTGCATCCATTGTTTTGATTTTTTTGAATGAATAAATGTTTGATTGCTAATTAGCTTACTTTTTCAAAACAATGTTATGACAATTTCAAACCGAAACATATTTTTATTAAAAACATATATTTTTTTCTTTTTTCTTGCATATGTCAATAATTTTTATATAGAAAATTTTCTTGACAACCGGGGGTTAAATTTTAAAAACGGGAAGATGCGTCTTAATGGTTGCATAATGATGAAACTTCTTATTTTTGAAAAACTTTTTGTAATTTCATAGAATACATTTATCCAAATCTTTTAATGAAGGACGAAAACATTTTTGACGCCGGAAAACCGAAACAGCAACCTGTCATTGACGTGGATCAGCCGTTATCCATCAGCCAGGAGGACATTAAGAAGCTACTGAGTGAAAAGCGTGAACGACTTAAGGAGCTTGGAGCAATCCATAAAACCACCACTATTTTAAAAGAGGAAAAACCGTTTGATGAGATGTTGCAGGCAATTGTAAAGGAGCTGCCGCCAGCGTGGCAGCATTCTGAAGATGCCATTGCCAGGATTAAATATGGTGAAAACGTTTTTCTCAGCCATGCGGGTTTTAAGGCCACACCCTGGGTGCAGCGCAAAACCTTTGAAACCATTGATGGCAAAGAGGGAAGCATTGAAGTATTTTACAAGAAAAAGTTTCCGGAGCAGGAGGAGGGTCCTTTTTTCATTGAAGAGAGACATCTCATCAATAACTTAAGCAGTCTGATTACAGGCCACCTGAACACGCAGATTGGCAAAAGCCTGCTGAAGCAATCTGTACCTGAGAAGAAGGAAACCCAGGAGGAAAAGGATCAACGCACACACGCTTCGATGAACCGGCAACTCTTGCAAAAATTCCTGAACAAGCACAACTCCGATCGAGATATCTATCACGACCTGATGCAATACAAAGTCCGTGAGATCCTCCTGGTGGCAAACCTTTACGATGCTTACATCATAGAACAGGAAGGACGCTTTTTTGAACAGGTAACCGGAGAATATTATCAGCTGAACCTTTCCTCTGCACCCAGGATCACCGGTGTATCCACCCCTGAAGAAGCTCTCGAGAAAATGCAGGAGAAACACTTTGACATGGTGATCGTAATGATGGGAGTGGAAAAGTCAACCCCAATTCAGCTTAGTCGTATCATCAAACAAATCTACCACAATATACCCATCTTCATGCTGCTGAACAACAACAGCGACATTGCCCTGTTTGAAGATGGAAAAAAGCCCATCACATCTATCGACAAAGTGTTTGTCTGGAATGGCGATTCCAAGGTATTTCTCGCGATGGTTAAATACAACGAAGACCGGCTGAATGCTGAAAGCGATACCCGGTTGGGTATGGTCCAGGTGATCCTGCTTGTGGAAGATTCTGCAAAATACTATTCAAGATACCTCCCTATCCTCTACTCCATCGTAATCGAGCAAACACAGCACCTTATAGAAGAGGTAAACACCGATGAGCTTTATAAGCTCCTGAAAATGCGGGTCAGGCCAAAGGTTTTGCTTGCCTCCACTTACAATGAAGCGGTCTCACTATTTAACAAGTATCGTGACAATATGCTCTGCCTGATCTCAGATGTTAAATTTGAGAAAGATGGCGAGATGGACCCACAGGCAGGGTTGAAACTGGTACAATATGCAAAGAATGAGGTGCCAAACCTGCCAACCGTACTACAATCATCCGACAAGGAAAATGCGGAAGAGGCTTACAAGCTTCAGTCTACCTTCATTAATAAAAACTCGGAGACCCTGAAACAGGATCTGCAAAGCTTCATCAACTACTATCTTGGATTTGGCCATTTTATTTATAAGGATGAGGAGGGACGCAGAGACATTGCTGTAGCAAGATCAATGAAGGAGTTTCAAACCCACCTGAAAAGCATTCCGGAAAAATCGCTGATTTATCACGCAAAGAAGGATCATTTTTCCCACTGGCTGATGGCTCGCGGTGAAATCCAGATCGCACGGCGGATAAAACCGCTGAAGGTCGATGATTTCAAGTGCTCCGGAAGCCTTCGTGAATACCTGATTGGTGTCATTGAACAATGCATCCACGACAAACAGAAAGGGCGGGTGATCAACTACGAGGAATCGGCACTGCTCGACAACACAAACGTGGTGAGCCTTTCACCCGGGTCGCTTGGCGGCAAGGGGCGCGGTTTGTCCTTTATCAATATGATCATCAACAGCTTCAACTTTGATGAGCTGGTTCCCGGCATCAACATCCGAACACCACGCACCTCCATCATCGGCACCGAAGAGTTTGAAAGGTTTATTGAAAACAACAACCTTTATGATGAGATATATGCAGAAAGTGATTACGAAAAGATCAAGGAGTTGTTTCTGAGAGGAAGCCTCACAGGCAGCTTGCGCAAACGCCTCAAAGCTTATCTTTCGATCATCCAACGACCCTTGGCAATAAGGTCATCCAGCTTGTTTGAGGACTCTCTGATGCAACCTTTTGCAGGGATATTTGATACTTTCCTGCTCCCCAACAATCATCCCGAGCTCAATGTACGCCTGGAACAGCTGATGAATGCCATCAAACTCGTTTATGCATCCATATTCTCACCAACAGCCCGNTCCTATTTTAAAGCTGTCAACTATAAGATCGAAGAGGAAAAAATGGCCGTGATCCTGCAGGAAGTTGTCGGTCACGACTACAATGGGGCTTATTATCCGCACATCAGTGGTGTGGCGCAGTCATACAACTTTTATCCCTATTCATACATGAAGCCCGACGAAGGGTTCGCATCCATTGCTGTCGGACTGGGTAAATATGTAGTGGAAGGGGAGAAAACATACCGTTTTTCGCCTGTGCACCCGCAGCTTGAAATGTATACTCCCAAGGAGCTGTTTAAGAATTCCCAGGTACATTTTTATGCGGTCGACATGAAGAAAAAAGAGATCAACCTGCTTGAAGGGGAAGATGCAGGCCTTATCAAACTGGAGATTGACAAATCGGAACAGCACGGCACACTCAAACATTGCGCATCGGTTTACGATTTTAACAGCGAGCGTACCATTCCAGGGATCACTTCTGCCGGTCCGCGCGTAGTTAATTTTGCCAACATCCTCAAATATGATTACATCCCTTTGGCAAAGACCATCGAGGTGATCCTGGATATCATATCGGAGTCGATGGGTACCCCAATAGAAACAGAATTTGCCATTGACCTCAACAAAGACAAGGAGGGTCGGACATCCTTTTACCTGCTGCAGATCAAGCCGCTCATCAAAAACATCATCGAAACAGACATCAACATCGACAAAATCGATAACGATCGGCTGCTGTTGTTCAGTGAAAATGGAATGGGCAACGGACGGATCGCAGACCTTTATGATATCATTTATGTGGATGTGGATAAGTTTGATAAGCTAAAAACGGAAAAGATCCGGGATGAGATCGACTTTTTGAATGCAAAGATGGTGGATGAAAACAAAAAATATATTCTTATCGGGCCCGGCCGTTGGGGAACGCGCGACCGTTTCATAGGCATCCCCGTTAACTGGTCACAAATATCCAACGCCAGGATCATCGTGGAGATGAGCATGGAGGAGTTTCCGCTCGATGCTTCACTGGGCTCCCACTTCTTTCATAATGTGATCTCAATGAACGTGGGTTACTTCTCAGTTAAGCACGATGACCTGATCGATTATATTAACTGGGACGCTTTGAAAAATGCAACAATAGTTAACGAAACCAAATACCTGAAGCATGTTCGCTTTGACAAACCCCTTGAGGTGATCATGGACGGCAAAAAACGGAATGCATTGATTTATTATGAGGATGGAGGTTAGAGGTTGGAGGTTAGAGGTTGGAGGTTGGAGGTTGGAGGTTAGAGGTTAGAGGTTGGAGGTTGGAGGTTCATTAGGCCAGGGCTTGATATGGTAAATTTGTGGAAATTTGTGAAGTAATTTGTGATAATTTGTGGATAATAATCAACAGCAAAGACAATTGAATTGTCTCAACAAAAACTAAAAACCAAAAACAACTACCAGCATAATGACATTTCAATCCAAATACAAATACGACGAGCGGTACTCTACTGACACTTACGAGTTCAAGGAGATATCCTATCAGTACCTGATGCAGAAGCGCATCATCAATGTGTTGTTGATCTGCAGCAACTATGATGCATTTATGCTTGAGGAGGATGGCCGGATCAATGAAAAGATCTTCCTGGAATACACATCCAAAAACCTTCGCTATCCACCGCAGTTTACACAGGCAAGCTCCTCTGAGGAGGCATTCAAGCTTTTGGGTGAAAAAGACTTTGACCTTGTGATCACCATGCTGAATGTGGGCAAGATCGATTGCTTTGAGATGGCCAAACGGGTCAGGAAGCGTTATCCCGACATGCCCATTGTGGTCCTGACCCATTTCTCGCGCGAGGTGTCGATGAAGCTGCGTGATGAAGACCTGAGCAGCATTGATTACGTTTTCTCCTGGCTGGGTAATGCCGGGTTGTTGCTGGCTATCATCAAATTGCTTGAGGACAAGATGAATGCCGATTTCGACATTGAAGAGGTGGGTGTGCAGGGCATCCTGCTGGTTGAAGACTCCATACGATACTATTCATCCTATCTTCCCACCATCTACAAGGTTATTTTTGATCAGACAAATGAACTGATGACGGAAGGTTTGAACGAGCACCGCAAGACGCTCAGAATGCGTGCCCGACCAAAAATCTTGCTGGCCAAAAACTATGACGATGCGCTGGCGCTTTACAAAAAGTACAAGAAAAACCTGCTGGGGGTCATTTCCGACATCAGTTATGCCCGCAATGGCAAACGCGACGACGAAGCGGGGATCAAACTTGCCAAACACATCCGGAAGCGTAACAGCCAGCTGCCCATCCTGCTGCAATCGTCAGAAAAGTGGGATGCAAGGATCAATAAAGATATCGACGTAAGCTTCATCAATAAATACTCGAAAACCCTGCTGATCGAGCTGAAGCACTACATTAAAGAAAACTACGGCTTTGGTGATTTTGTATTTAAGGATCCGGGAACTGGCATGGAGGTTACGCGGGCCAACAACTTGCATTCGCTGCAGGTGAAGATCAGCAAGATTGAGCCAAAGATACTGGAGTACCACGTATCCAACGATCATTTCTCGCGATGGCTGAAGGCCAGGGCATTGTTTTCGATCGCCAACATTTTTGCTGCCAAAAGCCGGGACGACTTTGGCAACATTGAGGAAATACGCAGCTATCTGATCGATACCATTGCCAATTACAGACGATCCAAAGGACGCGGAATCATTGCCAGTCACCTCGACGAATATGCTGTTTTTACGCGACTCGGCGACGGCCAGCTGGGGGGCAAGGCACGCGGGCTCGCATTTATCGACTCGGTGATCAACAGGTACAAAATCACCAATTACAGCGACGACGTATCGATTTCGATACCCCGCACCGTGGTGCTCACCACCGACCTTTTCGACGAGTTCATGGAAGACAATGACCTGTACGATTTTGCACTTACCAGCGAGAACGACAAGGAGGTGCTTGACCATTTTGTGCAAAGCCGCACCCCCAGCCGCATGAAATCTTATGTGAAGGAGATCGTTGACTTTTTTAAGGCACCGCTGGCCGTAAGGTCCTCAAGCCTGCTCGAAGACAGTCATTACCAGCCTTTCGCCGGTGTTTACTCCACCTACATGATCGCCAACAACCATCCCGACAAGAACATACGCATCCTGCAGCTGGAACAAGCAATAAAAAGCGTTTATGCATCCGTTTTCTTTCAGGAAAGCAAGGCATACATCGAGGCCACTTCCAATGTTATTGATGAGGAAAAGATGGCCGTGGTGATCCAGGAAGTTTCAGGGCGGTCTTATGGCAACATGTTTTACCCAACCATTTCGGGTGTGGCGCGCTCAGTGAACTTTTACCCGATTGAACCCGAAAAATACGAAGATGGCGTAGCCAACATTGCCTTTGGCCTGGGCAAAATCATTGTGGATGGGGGCATTTCTCTGAGATTCAGCCCTAAATACCCCGAAAAATCATTGCAACTTTCCAACACGGAAATAGCCCTGCGCGACAGCCAGAAAGAATTTTACAGCCTCAACATGGATCCGGAGATGTTTCAACCGGTAGTGGATGAAACCATCAACCTCAACAAAACCAGGATCAGGCAGTTAAAAGGTGAGTCGTCGTTGAAGTATGTAGTTTCTACTTACGATTACCAGGATGGTATCATTCGTGAAGGTTTGTACGATGGAGGAACCAAACTCATCACTTTTGCAAATGTGCTAAAACACAAATCTTTTCCTCTGGCTGAGATCTTGCAAAAATTACTGAAGATTGGTCAAAAAGAGATGAACAACCAGGTAGAGATTGAGTTTGCGGTTACACTCGACGTTTCGCGCGGCGAGCTGCGACACTTTCACTTCTTGCAGATCAGACCTCTTGTGGAAACCCAGGAGAAGGGCCAGGTGAAGCTCAGCATTTGTCAACCCAAAGAAACCATCATCATCAGCCAGATGGCACTGGGCAACGGCATCATCGATAATATCCACGACATCATTTACGTGAAGCCCGAATCATTTGATTCGGCGCACACCAAGGAGATGGCAGAGATCATCAGCAATCTGAACAGCCAGTTTACGAAAAACGGTGGCAATTACATCCTGATTGGACCGGGCCGATGGGGCTCAACAGACCCGTGGCTGGGTGTGCCGGTAAAATGGGCACAGATCTCAGCCGCGCGGCTGATTGTAGAATCAGGATTGAAACATTTCCACATTGACCCTAGCCAGGGAACGCATTTTTTCCAGAACCTGACTTCTTTCAATGTGGGATATTTTACCATTAACCCCTATCTCAAAGAGGGACACTACGATCTCGACTTCCTCAACAAACAGGAAGCCGTGTATGAAGACCAGTTTATCCGGCATGTAAGGTTTAGTGAGCCACTGACCATCAAGATCGACGGCAGCAAGAAAATGGGTGTCGTGATGAAGCCCTGACTGACAGGTCAAGCCCTGTCATTACAATCTGCACATTTGCTAATTTGCACATCTTCTAATCTGCACATCTGCAATCTCTAATTTGCACATTTATTTATCTCTTTTTGTTGTTTAATTAATAAATAAGGGCTAAATTCGCCCTTTAATTGCTAATTAATTAACAGCTTACTTTTTTACAAATTTTTTAAATCATTTTTATCATGAATTTAGAGAAGATAATGTCAGACCTGGAGCGTAAGAATCCGGGCGAAAAGGAGTTCTTGCAAGCAGCNCGTGAAGTATTGGAAACCATCATCGATGTGGTTGAAGAAAATCCAAAATATCAGGCTGCCAACATTATTGAACGCATTACTGAACCTGACAGGGTGATATCCTTCAAGGTGGAGTGGGTTGATGACAAAGGCAATGTGCACGTTAACCGTGGATACCGCGTGCAGTTCAACAATGCCATTGGACCATACAAAGGCGGATGCCGTTTTCACCCGAGTGTAACCCTGAGCGGACTGAAGTTTCTGGGCTTTGAACAAATCTTCAAGAACAGTTTGACAACCCTTCCGATGGGTGGTGCCAAAGGTGGGTCTGACTTTGATCCCAAAGGAAAATCACAGGCAGAGATCATGCGTTTTTGCCAGGCTTTCATGGCCGAGCTTTACAAGTACATTGGTCCCGACACCGACATCCCCGCAGGCGATATCGGCGTTGGTGGACGTGAGGTAGGCTATATGTACGGAATGTACAAGAAGTTGGTTGGTGAGCACACCGGAACCTTTACCGGTAAAGGTCGCAACTGGGGTGGAAGTTTGATCCGTCCGGAAGCAACCGGATTCGGAGCCGTTTTCTTTGCTGAGGAAATGCTCAAGACACGTGGTGAGCGCATTGCAGGAAAGACGATTGCCGTATCAGGCTTTGGAAACGTATCCTGGGGAGCTATCACAAAGGCGACTCAGTTGGGCGCAAAAGTGGTTACCATCAGTGGTCCTGACGGCTATGTTTATGATCCTGACGGAATCAGTGGTGATAAGATCGACTACCTCCTCGAGCTGCGCGCCAGCAACCAGGACATCGTGAAGCCATACACATACGAATTCCCAAATGCTCAATTCTTCGAAGGAAAACGTCCGTGGGAAGTGAAAGTGGACATCGCCATGCCTTGTGCTATCCAGAATGAGCTGAATGCCGAAGATGCCAAAAACCTTGTAAACAACAGTGTAATGGCTGTATCGGAAGGTGCGAACATGCCCTGTACCCCAGAGGCTGTTGAGATTTTCCAGGAAGCTAAAGTACTTTATGGCCCCGGTAAAGCTGCAAACGCCGGTGGTGTTGCAACCTCCGGACTCGAGCAAACGCAAAATGCCATGAAACTTAACTGGCCCGCCGAAGAGGTTGAAGAAAAACTGCACCAGATCATGATCAACATTCATGAGGCTTGCAAGAAATATGGCCAGGAAGAGGATGGCTATATCAATTATGTGAAAGGTGCCAACATTGCCGGCTTTATCAAGGTTGCCGATGCAATGATCGATCAGGGTGTTATCTAAATGATCCGTGTGTAAATATTATCTAAATTGATAACAATAAGGCCAGGCTGCTTTTTTGGCAGCTTTGGCCTTTTTTTATTTCCTTTCAGAAAAAAATGAAAAATACATTCTTAAATAAATCGGGACAAATTGCTGTAATCGGCGTTTCAAAAAATAAAAACAAATTCGGACACCAGGTTTACAAAACACTCAGGGACAAGAATTACCCTGTTGTACCCGTACACCCCAATGCTGAATCAATACTGGATGATGCGTGCTACAATTCTATTGACGCACTGCCATCCAACATTGAAAAAGCGATCGTAGTAACCTCACCAAAAGAGACAGACAAGATTTTAAGGCAACTTGCCGAAAAAGGGATCAAAAAGGTATGGGTACAACAGATGGCCCAGTCAAAAGAGAGCAAAGCAATCGCTGAAAGCCTTTCGATGGATGCCGTATTTAACCAATGTGTGCTTATGTATGCAGAACCCGTGAAGGGGATCCATGGCTTTCACAGGTGGTTATGGACCCTATTGGGATTATCAAAAAAAGAGATTCCCTTATAAAATATTTATTAATTCTCCAAATTTTTTTGAAAAAAATAAATTTTTCTTTATTCCGGATACCCTTTTTATTTTTATGTATTTTTCGCAAAGAAAATCTAAAAGCCAATACCAACATGCGTATTCAACGAGTTAAACCCAGAGTAGAGCACAAAGAGGACAGGGCGCCGGTTGACCTGACATTGATTGACGGACTGCTCAAAAAATATCAAAACCTGAAGGGGAACCTGATACCCATTCTGCAAGGAACACAGGATGTATACGGGTATCTGCCCAAAGAGGCATTCCAACACATTCATCAGGCAACAGGAATTGAACTAAATGAACTGTATGGTGTAGCCACGTTTTATGCCCAGTTCAGGCTGACACCAGCAGGGAAGCACATCGTAAAGATGTGTCACGGCACGGCCTGCCACGTGCAGAGCGTTACAGCTATTACAGATGAGATCCTTGATACATTACAAATTAAGGATGGTGAAACTACAAAGGACGGACTTTTTACCGTAGAAACGGTAGCTTGCCTGGGTTGCTGCTCACTGGCACCGGTAATGATGATCGGCGAGGAGACATATGGCAAGCTAACACCCAAGCAGGCCGTCAAAATCATCAGGGAAATACGCAGAAGTGAAAACAATTAACACAAAACAATACATATGATGGAAAAAACCAGGGTAATCGTAGGTTTGGGAAGCTGTGGAATTGCTGCCGGAGCCAATAAGACCTATCAGGAGTTTCAACGCATCATGGAAACCGACAAGCTTGATATCGAACTCAGAAAGACAAGTTGCATCGGGATGTGTTACAGGGAACCTTTGGTGGAGATCATTGACGAGCAGGGGAGCTATCTTTATGGAGAGGTAGATGCCGGCCGCGTTGATGAGATCATTGACAAACACATTAAGAAGTTCACCCCCATATCCGATTACATTGTACAGTCAGATAAGATTCCGGGCAAGGATCAGCACTTTTTTGATGAACAGGTAAAGATCAGTTTGCGCAACTGCGGACACATCGATCCCGAATCGATCGAAGAGTATGAAGCCCGTGACGGATACAAAGCCATCGGAAAAATAGCCGATAAGGGTATTTCCCCTGATCAGGTAATTCAGGATGTTCTTGACTCGGGTATACGCGGACGGGGTGGTGGTGGTTTCTCCACGGGTATGAAATGGCGGTTTGCCCGTAACAATCAATCAGATCAGAAATATGTGATCTGTAACGCCGACGAAGGGGACCCGGGTGCGTTCATGGATCGATCCATCCTGGAAGGTGACCCCCACGGTGTTCTTGAAGGGATGATCATTTGCGGATATGCGATCGGTGCCAGCGAAGGCTATATATACTGCCGCGCAGAGTACCCACTTGCAATCAAACGTCTGAACCTGGCCATCAATCAAGCCAGAGAGAGAGGGTACCTGGGTAAAGACATTTTCGGAATCAATGGATTTCACTTTGACATCAAAATCAAGGAGGGAGCCGGTGCATTCGTTTGTGGTGAAGAAACAGCCCTTATTGCCTCCATCGAAGGTGCCAGGGGAATGCCCCGCCGCCGTCCTCCCTTCCCTGCCGAATCGGGACTGTGGAAACATCCCACAAACATCAACAACGTGGAAACCTTCATCAACATTCCGTGGATCATTTTTAACGGTCCGGATGCCTATGCAAAATATGGAACCGAAAAAAGCAAGGGAACCAAGGTTTTCGCACTCACAGGAAAGATCAATAACGGCGGCCTGGTGGAGGTCCCCATGGGGATTTCCATCAAGGACATCATCTACAAGCTCGGTGGCGGCATTACAGATGGCAAGAAATTCAAAGCTGTGCAGCTGGGTGGACCTTCAGGTGGCTGCATACCCGAACATCTGAGTCATACCCCTGTAGATTATGATTCAGTGAATGCCACAGGTGCCATCATGGGCTCAGGAGGAATGGTGGTAATGGATGAGACAACATGCGTGGTAGACATCGCAAAGTTTTTCCTCGATTTTACGCAGAAGGAATCTTGTGGAAAATGTACCTTCTGCCGCCTTGGCACAAAGAGGATGCTTGAGATCCTTACCCGGATCACCGAGGGCGAAGGCAAAGAGGGCGACATTGAAATGCTGGAAGATCTGGCAGATACTATCAAGGACAGCTCATTGTGCGGTCTCGGTCAAACAGCTCCAAATCCCGTGCTTACTACCATCAAATATTTCCGTGATGAGTATGAAGCCCACATCCGGGATGGGAAATGCCCGGCATTGAGCTGCAAAAAGCTCTTAACATATACCGTAATCGATGAAAAGTGTACCGGATGCATGGCGTGCATAAAAGGGTGTCCCGTTGACGCCATCGAAGGAGAAAGAAAACAGGTACACAAAATTCTACAAGATGTCTGTATCCAATGCGGTGTGTGCTTTACCAGATGTAAATTTGACGCAATCAAATTATCATAATCATATTGTAAGGGCGAAAGATTTTTCGCCNTTACCCATCAACCAATAAACCATATGAGCAAACTCAATATCATCATCAACAATAAAATTGTTCAGGGAATCAAGGGAGAACGCATTCTGGATCTTGCACGGCGTTTGGATATTGAAATTCCGACACTATGCAATGACGACCGTCTGGAGCCCTTTTCCTCCTGTTATCTCTGCGTTGTGGAGGTGGACGGAATGCGCGGTCTGCAACCTGCGTGCAGCACAAAGATCACCGAAGGGATGCGCATTCAAACAGACAATGACCGGGTGCATAAATCAAGAAAGTTTGCCCTCGAACTGTTAGTGAGTAACCACTATGCCGACTGTGCACCTCCCTGTCGTGAAGAGTGTCCTGCCGGGGTTGATGTACAGGGCTATATCTCCATGATCAGCAAAGGGAAGCATAAAGAAGCCGTTGAGCTGATCAAGAAAACCAATCCCTTGCCCGCCATCTGTGGCCGTGTATGCGTACGACCTTGTGAGCTGGTTTGCCGTCGTAATTTGGTTGAGGAGATTGGTGTGGGTATTGATTATCTGAAAAGGTATACATCAGACATTGACATGTTTTCGGATGACCGCTTTATGCCGGAGGTTAAACCTCCTACCGGCAAAAAAGTGGCGATCATCGGTGCCGGTCCGGGTGGATTGACTGCTGCCTACTTCCTGGCAAAAGAGGGACACCATGCAGAGATCTTTGAAGCCAGTCCGCATGCCGGCGGTATGCTGCGCTACGGTATCCCCCCCTACCGTCTGCCAAACGATGTGATCGAAAAAGAGATTGAAGGGATCACCGGCCTGGGTGCAAAAATCCATTACAACAAACGTTTGGGCGACAACATCAGCTATAAAGACCTGAAAGAGGAGTTTGACGCTACTATCCTGGCCATTGGATCACAAAAAGGGACAGGGATCGGTTGTGAGAATGATGATGCAGAAAACATCTTCAGCGGGATCGATTTCCTGCGCAACATGGAGATGACCGGTCAGAAGTATGATTTTAAAGGGAAAAAAGTGGCTGTGATCGGTGGTGGCAATACCGCTATGGATTGTTGCCGGACAGCAAAGCGCTGTGGCGCCGAAGAGGTTACTGTTATCTATCGCCGTACAGAAAAAGAGATGCCTGCCAACCCGATTGAGATTCACGAATCAAAGCTCGAAGGGATCAATTACATGTTTCTGACCGCTCCGGCACGTGTGAATAAAGATGAGGAGGGCAAGTTGCAATCGCTGACCTGCATCAGGATGGAACTGGGAGAACCCGATGCTTCCGGAAGAAGGCGTCCGGTGAAGGTAGAAGGATCTGAATTTGATGTGGAACTGGATTACATTCTGGCAGCCATCGGACAGAAAACTGTTGTAAACTTTATGGATGACATCAGCGAACACGCTGGTGAACCCCTCAAGCTGAACAGGTGGGGCGACATTGACGCCGCCAGCGGTACGTTGCAAACATCCATCAAGAATGTGTTTGCCTGCGGTGACGGTGTCACCGGCCCGGCAACCCTCATTGAGGCAATTGCACAAGGAAAGGTCGCAGCTGAAAGCTGTGATCAGTTTCTCAAAGGTGAAGAGATAAAAGCCGCACCGATTGAATTCCTCAGCAAGAAGGAAAACTTTGAAAAGCAACAACAAACAGACTATGAAGCTCTTTTTGTGAACCAGAATCGTGAAGAAATGCCCACGCTGGATCCGGCAAGGCGCAGCAACTTTGATGAAGTGGAACTGGGATATGCCGATGAATCTGCTTTACAGGAAACAGCAAGATGCATGGAATGTGGGTGCTCCGAGCTACACACCTGCGATCTGAAAAAATATGCCCAGGATTACCAGGCAGAACAGAAAAGATTTGGAGGAGACTATAAAAAACATGCAGTAGACTTCCAGCATCCATTTGTTGAGATCGACAACAACAAATGTATCCTGTGTGGCCGGTGCATCCGGATATGCAATGAGCTTAACGGTGCGAATGCCCTTGGACTGGTGAATCGTGGATTTGAAACCTATGTCGCACCCAGCATGGATGGACCGCTGCAAGAAACTTATTGTGACTCCTGCGGATTGTGCATTGATACCTGTCCGACCGGAGCAATCACCGAAAACGTACCCTTCAAGACCATGCCGGTTGAGATGGAGGAGATTGAAACCATTTGTAACTACTGTTCCATTGGATGTAAGATCAATTTGCATCATAAAAACGGTTTCTTTGGCCGTACAACAGGTGCACAAGGGCTAATTAATAAAGAGGGCAGCATTTGCCGCTTTGCCAAATTCGGTTATCGCTACCTGAACGACAAAAACAGGATCACAAAACCTTTATTGAAAGAAAACGGTTCATTCCGGGAGATTGGTTTTGATGAAGCGGTAAACATCATTCAGGAAAAGATCAAACAGGTTGAACCAGATCAGAATGCATTCTTTGCCGGGGCACGGCTGTCGAATGAGGAGATCTACCTGATCCAGAAGCTAGCGCGCGCCGGGGTGAATACAAATAACGTGAGCAGTTTTCATAACCTGGGCCGTGATGAAAAGCTGTTGCATCATATCGACAGCAAAGTATCACTGGAGCAATTAAAACAGGCCAAAAGAATTTACATCCTTGACAGTGAACTGAACAGGAATCATGGTGTGGCAAGCTTTTATGCGATAAATTCGCATTTTAGTAACAACATTCCGGTTGAGCTCATTACAACTATGGAGCATAGCGAAATGGCACACAGGGCAACAGCCACAACGAAAGTTGTTTCCCCCTATCATTTTGTTAAGGCTGCCATTCACTACGTTTTATCAAACAAAATGGAAAACAGGGTCTTTATTGACGATCACTGCAATGATTTTGATAATTATCGGACAAACATTCTTAAGGAAAACTTTGACAAACTTTGCAAAGATGCTGGCGTGACACCGGGACAAATTGCCCGGTTTGCAGATGATTTCAACCGCGAGGCACACGCTGTTATGATTTATGATGAAACAACCCTTTCAGATTCAACCATAAAGGAACTGCACAACCTCTGCAATATAACCGGCAAAACAGGAAAGTCAGCTTCCGGGTTAATCGGATTGAAGTCGAAGAACAATTCCTGCGGTTTGGCCGACATGGGTGCATTCCCATCAACAACGGTTGGTGGTGCATCTGTCTCTGAAGAAAAAACCATCGAAACACTCAAAGACGCCTGGGGTATAGAAAATTTGAATGAGAAGGTAAGCGATGATCTTGAAAAAGATTTGGCATCAGGAAACATTAAAAACCTGTTTGTTTTTGGTGAAGATCCGGTTGGATGTGCAAAGAATAACGAAAATGTGCAAAAGCTGCTGGGGAATGCTGAATTCTTCATGGTTCAGGATCTGTTTATGAGTGAAACAGCAATGGAAGCAGATCTGGTTCTTCCGGCATCGGTTCATTTTGAGACTGGAGGTAGTTTTACCAACACGCAGCGATTCATCCAGCAATTTGAAAAAGCACATACAAGTCCGATTGATCGCAACGCATTTGAACAACTGAAAATGCTTCTTAATGCTTTTGGAATCAAAGCAGACTATGAGCACCCTGCCGATGTATTGCTTGAAGCCGCCTCCATCATGCAAAAAAACAATGGTACAGAAAAACTGTATCACCTTGAAGCAACCACGGAAGAGGGCAATAATGCTGGTTTTTCACACGGTTGTGATCATCTGGTAAAGTATTTTGAGGATCAATGGGATGAAGCTTTTAAATAAGGGTCATTTAAAAAAACAGAAATTATGAAAACATTCAATTCGATAGATGAAGTTCTCGATTTCGCAATGAAGTCGGAACAGGATGCCGTTGATTTTTACACGGCATTGGCAGAAAAGATGCAAAACGATGAAATGAAAGCTGTTTTTCTTCAGTTTGCACAAGAGGAGGTGGGCCACAAAGCACGCCTTCAGAGGATCAAGGATGATAAGCTTTTTGACATGGAAGTGGAAAAGGTCAACGACCTGAAAATCTCAGACTACGTTGTTACCACAAAAGCTTCCGCCGACATGGAATATGCCGATGCCCTGGTGCTTGCCATGAAGCGGGAAAAAGCTGCCTTCAAGCTCTATTCAAAGCTATCTGAACGCACAGAGCAGCCAGTGCTGAAAAAGGTTTTTCAGGCCCTGGCTGTTGAAGAATCAAAACACAAGTTGCGTTTTGAATTGGAGTATGATGATTATGTGATGCGCGAAAACTAGCATTTTTAATACTAAACGTCAAACGTTAAACGCTTAACGCTTAACACGAATTAGCGGAACGGAATACCACTTTCCTTCCGCGTAAATTCTGAGAATGTAGTTTCCTGGTTGCAGGTCTGCAGTGTATATATTGATTTCTCGCTGATCGGTTTCAAGAGTATTTTGACGAACCAGCTGACCAGATAGATCCAGCAATCTGTATTCATCAATCACAAGGTCTCCCTTTACATTAAGGTTGTCAGAAAACGGATTGGGATATACCTGAAACAGTTGCTTTGATAAATCATTGGTTCCAACACCAATATATATAATTACTTCAACAATCACATCTTCATCCACAATTTCCACGGTGCCCTCAACAGGTTCAAAATCAAAATAAGTTACTATATAATCATAACTGCCAGGAGTTAAATTTTCAAAAACATAATGTCCGGGATCATACTCCTGTTCATTGAGTGTCACAACCGCATCAGGAATATCCATTCCATAATCGTCAACTACCATAAATGTCAGTGTAAACAGCTCACCCTCATATGGAAGTATGACGGATACGGCCATGTCTTCATCAATGACAGCAATATTGCCTGATACGGAAGTATGGTTCTCCTGCTCCACGCTGAACAGATAGCCTCCCTGGTAAAGCTCAAAAAGGTAATCTCCGGGTTCATTTTGAGTCCCATCAACAGTAATTTGCGCATCATGAACCGGACTTCCTGACTCATCAACAACATCAAAGGTTACCTGGTAAATCGGCCATTCCAGTTCAAGATGCAGGTCATAGGTTACATCCACGCATCCGCTTCCGAGTGAAAGCGTGATGTCATAACTGCCGGGTGCATCATAGGTGTGAAAAGCAATTGCCTGGTCGGATGTATTTCCGTCGCCAAAATCCCAAAGGTATGTCGCTGCATTTTCGGCATTTGCAAAAAAGGCTACCTCCTTATCAAGAACCAGTATTTCAGGATTTGCAACTGGCTGGTTTTCTGCATCTTCAACAATTGAAAGATCATCAATATAGATAAAGTAACGTCCTGATGTACCTCCTTCAGTATGCCATCCGAAGTAATAGACACCACTCTCTTCGACCGTAAACTGTGCCGTTGCCTTTTGGTAGTTGTTGTCGCTGAACTGTGGAAGATCGATCAGTAAGTCGTTCATCGCAGTGTGTGTCTGTGCATCACCCAGGTAAACAGCAAGATTCTCCGTTGAGAAATGAGACCTGTAATAAAAGCTTATTTCATAGCAGGTTTCTGCTTCAAGAAAAAAGCATTCGCTATACAGCCAGTCGTCATTGGCAGTATTTCCTCCTGCTGCATCTGTGCGGATTGCATAGACATAATCGCCCGTTCTCGAAACAGATGGGTTTTCAAGGTGGTGCCATTCGTTCACACCGGCAAGATTCTCGATATCCCAGTCACTGAAATCATCCCACGGATCAAAACTTGTTATATAATCAGCCATCAGGTAATTCAACAGGTGAAGTGTATCATTGGCAGCATTCAGATCTTGCGGATGGTGTGTCCATAAAGCAATATCAACCATTTGATCAGGAGGTATTGCAAATCCGTTTTCCAAAACAACCCAGAAGCTCTCACCACTGTCGATTGTTTCAGTGAAATCAAATAAAACTGGATCACCACCGTCCAGCATCAGTCCGACAGAAAAACTGCTGACGCTCTCTTCGCCGAAGTTGGAGACCTCCACTTCAACAGATGTGGCATCCTGAAGCATGCAGTTTTCACCTTTTTCGCGGGGTCTGACTAAATTGGTCAAAGCCAGATCATATTCAAAAACCTGGTAAATAGTTACATCGTCAATGTGCATTCCAAACTGATCAGCTGGACCATAAGCGTGCCAGCCAAAGTAGTATTCACCCGATTCGGGAACAGTAAAAGTCGTTTCAGCCTTTTGGTAAGCTGGATTGCTGATTTGTCCCAGGTCAATCAGCAGCTGGTCCATTGCGCTTCCCTGAGGGGCATTTCCTATATTAAGTTTCAGGCTTTCGGGCCAGTTTGTAGCCCTGTTTTTGTAATAAAAACTTACATAGTATGTTTGTCCGGCTTCGAGATTAAAGCACGGACTGAACAACCAATCATCGCTGGGTACACTGGATTGGTTTGAGAAATAAGCGTAGGAATATTCTCCGCTATTGGCATGCTGGGGGTCATGGGTTAATTCCCAGGTTATTCCATCATTATTCCCATCTTCCACCTGCCAGTCATCAAAATCTTCATCCTCCTCAAATCCCATTTGATAAGCCCCTTCTGTTGTAAGATCAAACGATGAAAGCCTGATGAGTATGTCATACAAACCATCATTGTCCTGGGTTTTCATCATTTTCCAACAAAGTGTATACACTAAATTGATGATGGGTGTCATCACTCAGATCAACGGTCTGAGTAAAGGTGAAGTCAAAGGTTTCGCCATAAGCAAGACTTCCTGTGAATGTTTCCACAACAGGATCCTGACCGTTCAATGAATAAGCGACATCAAAATTGCCGATTGTCTCCAGGCCAAAGTTTTCGATGCGTACGATCACCTCCTCTTCGGAGGTAAACGAACAGCTGTTTCCAGGCGAAAGCAGGTGGGTAATTCCTGCATCATAATTGTACAGACTTTTGATCTTTACATCGGTAATGTGGAAAAGATAGGACTCCGAATCATTGATTGCACCGGTAGTGGCATAAAAAGCAAGGATGACCTCCTCGCCGCCATATCCCTCGATCGGGAATGAAAACTCCTGCAGTGATTCTGTTACACCACTTTGCTGCGTGAAGGCACCTACCTCTTCCCAGCTGAAGCCACAGTCTGTGGAGATCATGATTGCGAGCTTATCGTCAGAGCCCATCTGATCCGTATTCCAGTCGTATTCGACGGCTGCACGCAATTCAACAACCAGCTCATCCGTCGCAACAAACCTGGGGCCAACCATCCAATCTTCGGTGCCAAGTCCGGTGAAATAGACATTGGCGGTGCGTGCTCCGTCATAATTCATTCCCTGCCAGTCGGTATTCATTGCCACGCGTGGCCAGTCCTTACCCCTGGCTTCATACCATCCCGGATAAATGTCTCCCAGGTTCTGGGTATAAAAACCAACAAAATTCATCAATGGGAGCGGCAATGATCTTGCTTCTGAATGCTCACGCGTGATCCCTGTTTTAACATTGTTATATGGGAAACCGTCGCCGGGCAGTTCCGTTTCAATCTCGAAATGATAGGTCCCATAGGGTGTATCATTAAGACTTCCGACATATACGCCTGCATATTCTCCCGGTGCAATAACACCGTCGTAAGCGCCAAACAGGTTCTGTGTGGTGGCCCCTCTGACGCGAACGCGAACCGGCACATTGGTTATGGGCTCCAGACCGTCATTTTTTATAATCACACCAATGGGTGATTCATCAACGAAACATTCGTTTGGAGCAGGAACCATCAGGTCAAAGGCCAGGGCATCCTGTGGTAAAGCATCTTTTATCACAATATCATCAAGATGAAATGCTGCCAGACTGTTTGCCTCCTGACCATTGGTGGCATAAAATGCGATCCGGATGGTTTCTCCGGCATAATCACTTAGATCAACATCATAATAGGCGGGCTGCCATTCAGGTTGATTGGCAAATTTGAAAGAAAAGACAGTCTCAGTGAAATTGTATCCCTCTGTTGCTACCATTACATTAACAGAGTCATTGTGGCTAAGATTGCCATTGATAGGATCATCCCAGAAACGAGTCAGCGCTGCCATGAAACTGACCCTGGTTGTTTCCGTAACCGGAAAACGGGGACTGATGATCCATTCGTCTTTCAATCCGCTATAACTGTAAATTACGGCCGCGGTGTTGCTTCCGTACAAAACGTCGGCACTGAACCAGGCACTGTTAGAAAATGCCGGTGATGGTGGCATCCCTTTTGCCTGATGCCAGCCCGGATATACCTCCGAAAGGTTGAGCCCATCAAACAATTCAAAATCAACCATGATGGGAAGTTCCTGTTCTTCAGCAATAATATTGCCAGAGAACAAAAAGAATGAGAAAGCTAAAATTGACAAACAGTAAATTTTCTTCATAGCACGTGGTATTTTTGTTTTCCTGCAAAAATACAAAAAAAAGGGCGAGCTTTTATGGCTCACCCTGACGGTCTTACTCAATCTAAACATTTATGAGATCGACAAAACATTGTTGTCAATATCCATATTTTTATCCGTGTTAATCGGTTGCATCAGCGACATCCGTGTTCCATCAAAACAGATAGCACGCAGATAACACGGATAAAACGGATCATCACGGATTAACGCTAAACATTAAACGCTAAACCCTCAACCCTAAACTTCTTTCCCACCAATTATATTCGTATTTTTGTTTTGATGAAAATTCCCGAAGAGATTATCAGGCCGAATATTTGCAACGAAGGAAACCGGTTTTTCCATGTCGCTCCGGGAACCCCTTTCCGAAACATCCTTAAATCAATCAAAAGAGGGCAAGACATTTGCATCACCGGCACTTATGGTTTTGCCATGAGCTTTTATGCCTGGCTAAAGAAGGAGGTAAACGTCCGGATACCGGTTCAGGACTATGTTTCTTCCAGGAAACATCGAAATCTGCTACACAGTTATCAGAGTCGGATATGGATCGGGGTTCGGAATCATGTTCCCGAACTTGATAAAGCACCTCAAAACCGTTGGCTGAATGATTTTTACCCAGATCAAGATCATTTTTACATCAATTTTACTGATTATCTGGGAATGAACGGTGCAAGGCAATGGTATGAGCGGGGCATCAAATATCCTGTATTGGATCATCTGCTACATCCATTTTATGGTGTGTATTTCCCTACCCGGTATGATCATCTTCATTTATTTGATAATTGGCTAAATGATAACAACAGGTTTGACCGTGCCATTGACATCGGCACGGGATGTGGCGTGCTTTCATTCATGATGAACAAGCACGGAATTGAAACCGTCCATGCTACAGACATCAATCCCAATGCAATCTTCAGCTTACAGCTGGAATCAGAACGTCTCGATAAGAAAAAGTCTGGCAACATACACCCGCAGCATGCCTCATTTCTGGGAAGTTTTCAGCCCGGTCCTGACGATCTGGTCGTTTTCAATCCGCCATGGATTCCTGAGAAGCCTAATAAGACGATGGATAAGGCCACTTTTTTTGATAAGGGATTTTTTGATGATTACTTTGATGAGATGGCAAAAAAATGTCCGGCAGGAACCACCCTATTGATCTTTTTTTCAAACTATTCCATGCTTACCGGCATCATCAAAGAAAACCCAATTATGGAATGCATTAATAGGAGAAAGGATGATTTCCTGTTAATATCACAAACGAAAGCACCTGTACGTCAATCACCCTCCCGAAAAAAATCGTGGCTGCAGTCCATCCGCTCTATGGAGCAGGTGGAGCTTTTTGAAGTAAAAAGAGAATGATCAGGTCAGTTTTACCCAGCTCACCTCCCTGTCAAATGCAAATCCAAGTTTTTTAACCAGATTGATGGATTGGTGATTATGTGGTTCGATATTCACAAAGACCGGTAGCTTTCTTTGTCTTTTTTCAATGACCAAAAACCGGAGGATACTTTCCCCTAATCCCTGCCCCCTGTATGTAGGTACAACATTCAGAAACCCAAGGCTGGTGTCGTCGTGTGTAAGCCCCCACCCAACCAGCTCGCCGTCAATCCATACACCTGCAGATACATCCTTTTCAATCCGTTCCCTGATGTAATCCTCAGAGGTAAAATCCTTATATGCTGAACGTTCGAAAATATACTTAGCCATGGTCTTGTCCAGAACCTTGGAAATGTAATCGGGAGGGTCCACGGTTTTTTCATTTGGCAGATAATACCTATGGGTGCTCAACTTCCATTCAATCTTTTTGGTGTGAGTGAGTACCGGAAGCATCCATTCTTCAACATTTGCAAAATAAAGACTCTCAAAAGCAAACTTCTCGAGCACTTCATAAAGATCTTCAGGATTGTCGCCACACAAATAGGCCCAGGGATAGTCGCTGGTACCGCAAAGAAGAAAAAATTCGCCGTGACGAAACCATTTCTGAAGCGGGTAATTGTCAAAAAAACCCAATACAGGCAGGCTTTGCAGCGGTTTCTGCCCCAAAAGCCTTTTCAGTTCGGCATCAATAAAGCGTCTTGCCATACGTAAAATGTGTTTCTGAAGGAAACGATTTTGGTTTGATTATAGTTTAAATCAGACGGTTAAAGATAAGAAGAATCTTAAAACAAATCAAACCAACGCTTCATCTATCGATTGAATTAAAATATGGCATGCCTTTATGGCTTCTGATTCATTTATGATCATTGGGGGCGCCAATCTTAGAGAATGGTCGGCAAAAAGAAACCAATCGGTAAGCAAACCATTGTGAACACATCGGTCAATCACTTTTTTATTCCGCTTAAAGTCTTCAAATTCTATCGCCAGTAATAATCCTTTCCCTTTTAAGGATTTTATTTTTGGATGGATGAGGTTTTGTTTGAAAACCTCGTGAAGTTGTCTTGCATTTTCCCAGAGCTTATTATCCAAAATGAATTGCAGCGTTGCATGGGCAGCAGCAGCACAAACGGCATTCCCGCCAAATGTGGTTATGTGTCCAAGTATCGGTTGATCTGTCAATGATTGCATGATTTTTTTTGATGCGATGAAAGCACCAATGGGCATGCCTCCGCCAAATCCCTTTGCAAGGGTCAGCACATCCGGAACAATTCCATAATGTTCAAATGCCCAGAGCTTACCGGTTCGCCCCATCCCTGCCTGAATTTCATCAAGGATCAGCAGTGTACCAGTCTCATCACATCGTTTTCTAAGGCTTTGCATAAAACCAACGTCAGGCACTACGGCTCCTGCTTCTCCCTGTATGGTTTCTGCAATCACACAAGCTGACCTTTCGCTGATCTGCTCCAAATCTTCAGGGTTATTAAAAGTCAGCTGTCTTATATCGCCTAGCAGCGGACGAAAGGCGTTTTTCAGCTTCTCATTACCTGCCACACTCAAAGCTCCCTGCGTGCTGCCGTGATATGCATTCCTGAAGTGGACAATCTCCGTTCTCCCGGTATGCCGCTTGGCAAGTTTCAAAGCACCTTCAACAGCTTCACTACCGGAATTGGTCAGATATACATTATCAAGCGGTTCTGGTAAATTGCTTACCAGCAACTCTGCCAGTTTTGTTTGGGGAGCCTGCACCAGTTCACCGTATACCATCAGGTGCATATACTTGTCCATCTGATCCCTCATTGCCTTCATCACGACCGGATGTCTGTGACCCAAAGCGCTGACAGATATACCGCTGATCAGGTCCATATACGTTTTCCCCTCCGGATCGGTCATATAAAGACCATCTGCGCTTTCAATCTCCAGGGCAAGCGGAAAAGACGAGGTTTGGGCCAGGTATTTGTAAAAAAGGGTTCGGTTCGACATAACAAATAATTTGTAAATGATCTGGGCTGAATTCCGTTAATAGCCGTACTTCTTTTTCCAAAGGGCACGAAGACGGGTTCTTGTTTCATTTTCCCTGCTATTATCTGCAGGATCATAAAGCTTTGTCCCTGATATCTCCGAAGGCAGAAACTCCTGTTGCACAAAATGGTTATCGTAATCGTGAGCGTACTTGTAATCCTTTCCATAACCGACCTGTTTCATGAGTTTTGTCGGTGCATTTCTTATGGTAAGCGGAACTGGGAGGTCACCTGTTTTTTTGACAAGGCTCTGTGCTTTACCTATAGCCAGGTAAGCTGCGTTGCTTTTGGGCGATGCTGCAAGATAGGTGGTCGTTTGCGACAGGATGATCCTTCCCTCTGGCATCCCAATCATCGTAATGGCCTGGAAACAGCTTGTTGCAAGCAACAATGCATTCGGATTTGCATTCCCGATGTCTTCCGATGCAAGGATCACCAGCCTGCGGGCAATGAATTTTGGGTCTTCACCCCCTTCAAGCATGCGGGCCAGATAGTAAACAGCGGCATTCGGATCGCTGCCCCGAACCGATTTGATGAAAGCGGATATCAGATCGTAATGCATCTCACCCCCTTTGTCGTACAAAGCAAGGTTCTGTTGAATGACCGCCAATACTTTTTCGTTGGTAAGGACTGCCTTTTCTCCTTCTGTCGCATTTACGGCAAGTTCAAGCGCATTCAGAAGCTTTCTGGCATCCCCGCCGGAAATGCGCAGCAAAGCCTCTTGCTCTTCAACCTCAATTTTTTTATTGCTATTCTTTTCAAGAAGCTTTACCCCGCGTTCGAGCAGTTTAAGCAAGTCATCCTTTTCAAGATCCTTTAGAATATATACCTGGCAACGCGACAACAAGGGTGAGATCACCTCAAAAGAAGGGTTTTCCGTTGTAGCACCTATTAGTGTGATGGTCCCCCGTTCAACGGCACCCAGCAGGCTGTCCTGCTGCGACTTACTGAAGCGATGGATCTCATCAATAAACAGAATGGCATTACCGCCTGATTCCTTTGCCTTTGCAATCACCCCCCGTATGTCTTTTACACCGGAGCTGATGGCGCTCAGGGTATAAAACGGCCTAAGCAACTTATTCGAAATCAATAACGCAAGCGTGGTCTTGCCAACTCCGGGAGGCCCCCACAGGATCATCGACGGAATGTTACCTCCTTCGATCGATTTGCGCAAAATCGCATCCGGCCCCACCAGATGGGTCTGACCCAGATAATCATCCAGCGTTTCTGGACGAAGTAGTTCAGCAAGAGGAGTGTGCAAATTCACAAAACTAATTGTTAATTGTTAATTATTGATTGTTAATGGTTGATGATTGTTAATTGTTAATTATTGATTGTTAATGATTGATGATTGATAATTGATAATTGATAATCGATAATCGATAAAGGCGTTTTAGCAGTGGTGGATGGGAGTAATGAACAAACACATAAGCGGGGTGTGGACGCAGGTTGCTGAGGTGGTTTACTGAGAGTTTTTTTAATG